>QWCV01000140.1_pt1 | contig 92243 bp, 83 predicted proteins | sample 1972621 | NCBI WGS metagenome assembly QWCV01 (sample SAMN09866699, study PRJNA288562) | Human gut metagenome isolate pre2_stool, whole genome shotgun sequencing... | isolation source: gut | host: Homo sapiens | place: USA: California | reverse complement strand
TTTTACTGCCCGATTTATTTTCCTCACCTTATTCCTACATATGAATGATTTCAATCATCGTTTTTTGAACAATATGTTCTCTTTTTATTATAATACAATCCCAACATGCGAACAAGCGTTTTCTTTTTTGTTTATAAAATTCTTTTGAGCATTTATGCTCAGATCTACAATTCATCTCCCACCTATAGAGGAAGGAGAATTCTTGCTATATATTATGTTAAATTCCGCATCATCCACAATAAGTATTTTTTGTCTTTTATCCATTATGATCCCTTCCTCTTATACCTTCATTAATATAGTTTAGTGAACATATCCTGAAATTGTTTTTATCACTTTCTCAGGCACAACCGGCTTTGACAGTTTCATGCTGCGAACTGTCCTCGGCTGTCAAAACGTACATCTGCTGCCTAACCCAGCAGATTGTCGTGTAAGGTACTGATCAATTCTTCAATAACTATTGGCTTGGATAAGAATCCATCCATGCCACATTCCAGGGCTTTCTTTCTGTCCTCATCAAAGGCATTGGCAGTCATGGCAAGGATTGTAATCCCCGCCAGTGCCGGGTTATCCAGAGCACGGATTTCCTTAGTGGCTTCATATCCATTCATTACCGGCATCTGCACATCCATCAGCACCAGATCATAATTACCCGGAGTCGAATTCTTAACTTTCTCCACTGCCTCTGCTCCATTTTTGGCAGTATCAACCAGGAATCCATATTCATTAAGGATCTCCACCGCAATTTCGCTGTTCAGCTCATTATCTTCCACAAGCAATATACATCTGCCTCTGAAATCCGAACCTGCTTCCGGAAGAATTGAATCTTCTGCTCCAGCCTGACTCTGGCCGATAGCAGTCATCAAGGTTTCTCGGATATCTGACATAAACAGAGGTTTCGCACAGAAAGCAGTCACACCTGCTGCTTTGGCTTCTGCTTCGATATCTGACCAATCATAAGCAGTCAGGATAATAATCGGTGTATCGTCACCAAGGCTGCGGATCTGACGCGTAACTTCAATTCCATTCATATCCGGCAGACACCAGTCAATGATATACGCATGGAAGGCATCTCCCAGTTCCATAGACTGCCGTGCACGGAGAACAGCTTCCCTGCCGGAAAGTGTCCATTCTGAGCGCATTCCAACCCTCACAAGCATTTTTGTCACGCTGTCACAGGTATCGAAGTCATCATCTACAACCAGTGCCTTAAGGCCTTCCAATTCTGCAATTTTCTCTATACGGTGCTGCTCAGGCTGAATCCGGAATGGCAGACGGACAATGAATTCAGTACCTTTGCCCTGTGCCGTCTGAACCTCAATGGTACCGCCCATCATATCCACAATATTCTTGGTGATTGCCATGCCAAGTCCTGTGCCCTGAGTCCTGCTGACTGTGGAAGTACGCTCCCTCTCAAAAGGAGAAAAGATCTTCTTCACAAATTCCTGACTCATACCGATTCCGTTATCCTTTACCCGGATCTCGTACAGTGCACTACCTTTTGCTGTCCCCGGTAACTGCTTCAGCCGGACAGAGACAGTTCCTCCTGCAGGAGTAAACTTAACCGCATTGGACAAGAGATTCAGAAGTACCTGGTTCAGTCGCGTCTTATCACAATAGACATCCTCATTTGTAACATCCATTGCATCCATATAAAGCTCCAGCTGCTTCGCATGGATCTGCCCGCTGATGATCGTCTTCAGGTCATGAAGGACATCCGACAGACTGACCTCCGTCTCTTCCAGGTGGATCTTTCCACTCTCAATCCGGCTCATATCCAGGATATCGTTGATCAGTGAGAGCAGATGGTTGCTGGAGGAAAGGATCTTGCCCAGATAATCCCGAACCCTTTTCTGATCATCAATATTACTTACAGCCAGTGTAGTAAAACCGATGATCGCATTCATTGGTGTACGGATATCGTGAGACATATTAGAAAGGAAAGTACTCTTCGCCTTGTTTGCTGTCTCTGCCGCACGTACTGCCTCAGAAAGTGCCTGATTCATTTTCCAGTCATCGGTACGGTCCGACATAACCAGGATATATTTCTTTTTCCCGTTTACTTCACTGCACATTGCAATATTATGGAACCAGCGTTTTTCCCCTGTTTTCAGATGAATATATTCAAAATCCCATTCCTTCTGCTCATGAACCTGGATCTCCTCCAGATAATTTTTCTCCGAGTCTTTGGAATTCTCGGGATCCAGTTTCCCAAGGACACAAATATCCTTCCGGATCTGTTCTGCTGTAATACCCAGCAGCTTTTCCGCATTCGGGCTGACATAATCTGCCTGATAGGTTTTGACATCCAGCATCAGGAAAACGTCATCCACGTTCATTGAAAGCTTTTGGAACAGTTCATCACGGTACAGGATCTCCGTATCCTTTTTCCTGAGGTTCGTTCTGCCTTTTTGAATAATAAAACTGATAAGTAATGCGGCAATGCAGAATACAACCACACTGACAAGGAGTATCGTACTACGCTGCAGACTGTTCATACTGGCATTGACGATATCTGCCTGGACAAGTCCCAAAAACATCCAGTCCTGGATATCCGCTTTTTCATAGACCAGATAATAGTTTCTTCCATCCAGATCCAGCAGCATCGCGTCGGTACGTCCTGCTTTAAACTTCTCTGAAAGTTCATTGACCTCTTTTTCAGACATATCAGAATGCTCTCTCAGAACACCGAAAAAATTATACACATTCCCCCATGTTTCAGAAGAATGATCGACCACAACACGGCCATTCGGATGAACAACAAAACTCTGGGCATTTCCATCGAAAGCAGAAATATCCAGTACATCTACGATATCAGAGTTTTCATAAGCAATGGCTATGGCATCATATTCAAATCCCTGATAAGTTCCGTGAGCCTTAGGAGTGGCAAAAACAAGCAGCTGAGATTTTCCGGGAACTGATGCATTCGCAATAACATCATTTCCCTGCCGGATCTCCTCTTCAATATTTTCCTGTAATCCAAGGTACCCGGTTTCCCCTGTTGGCATCTTATAGTTCCCGTCGGCTGACAGAAAAAAGAATTCCAAAAAGCCGGTATCCTCCTGCGCTTTCTTTATATAATCACGAATTTCATCTTCACTGGATGTATTCTGCAGATTCTCTCCCCACATATGAAGATAGGTCAGGTTTTTCTCTGTCAGTTCCCTCAGCATATTATCAGACTGATGAAAAACTTCCGTCAGATGAGAAACACTTTCCTCATAAACAGTTTTGGACACAAATCCAAAATATCGGAAAACCATCAAAGCAATGCACACAAAACCAGCTATAAAGACAGCTATCTTTAATCGTTTTCTCATGACAGGTTTCTTTCTGTCTTTACTATGTTTCCTAATATCCATTCTTCTCACCTCAGAGTCATGTAGTCTTCTGGCTCTGCAAGAATGGCATCACCATCTGAAACATATGCTGTCCATGTATCATCCACAGAAATATCTCCTCCATCAAATACAATGTTTTCATCTGTGGGATAAGCTTCCATGTGTTTTGGTATTGCAAGACAGGTTACTGTAAAAGTATCATTGTCCTGAACTTTTTTTCCATCCATTGTAACGTTGCTCAATGTATAGCCATCATCTGTTTCTTTGATTTCCACGGAAATACCGCTGAACACAGGCAATGAGCCTCGGTTAAACGGAATAAATCCGCCCTCATAGCCTTCTACAAAATTTTTAACCGTCTCTTTCAGTTCAGCTCCACTCATCTTGCTGCTGTAAGCCGACAGACTGTTTGGCATGATCATGTCGCCTGCCATTTTTTCAGTATATCCAGCTTTCAGCACGTTTCCCGTAAAGCTGTTTCCAGTTGCGATCAGCACATCTGATCCATAAATGCCGCGCAGAGTGTTTGCCATAACTGAATATGCCGCATTGCCCCCACTGCTATGAAAACGATTGGAATAGGATTTCTGCGAATCCAACACGATATTCTCCGAAATAGCTTCTTCCTCAAGAAGCTGAGAATTAAACGACTGATATGCCTGCTCTGCATCGTACTCTCCTGAGATCATCTTTGAAACCACATCCTTGGAAACGGAGAAAAAGTCATTTGATGCAATGCGGATATACATATGATTTTCTTCGATCACGGATTTCACATCTTTCAGATATTCCGTAAGCTGCATATCCACATCCTGACTGTAGCTTAACAGATCCTGTCCATCACTAATGATCCGCTCCTGCGCATCCTCTGAAAGCATTGTGCTCAGCACCTTCATTGCTTTCTTTCGACGTGTCTCATCCTGTGTCAAATCGCGGTTTAAAGCCACCTGGAAGTATGGCGTAGTCATCAGCCACTTTTCACCGTTCTCCTGAAAGAATGGAAGAAAAGTTGTGTTAATGCCCTGATCCTGAAACATTTTTACACCGGCAGAGGTTCCAAAGTACATGGCAAGCTTGCCACTTTGATACATCTCAACTATATCATCATAATTCATATCCAGATCATCCTGACTCAGACCGGTATCCTGGATGAACTGCTCCATACGTTCAAAAGCCTTTGGCCAGACAGTACTGTCCAGACCTTCTCTCTTTGTATTATCCGGATCACTGTAGGCAGTACGCCACTTTCGTCCGTCCACGGAAGACAGTTCTGATGCTGACAGACCTTGCAGTGTTTCCATACAGGTATAATCATAATAATAATCTGCTGTAAACCCACGAATCCCCACTTTGTCAAATGCCTGGCAGGCAGAGACAAAGCTTTCATAATCTGTTGGAAGAGGGATATCATACTTTTCAAAAAGATCTTTGTTCACTACAAAACCATGCGCATCCGCACACACCGGAAGCCAGTTTACGCTTCCATCCTCATTCATAAAATTGCTAAGGTAGGTATCATAGACAGCACCTGCCATATTGGTTGTGGAGAGATCCATCAGACTGTCTTTCAGTGGACTCGCATCATGCAGTGAAAAACGACAGCAGGTTATAATATCCGGCAGTCCACCGTTTTTCTTCAGAAATTTGTAGAAATCCAGATCGTTATTACCTACGACAAATTCAACATTGATGTCCGGAAGCTGCTCCTGGATGTATGGTGCATATTTTTCATACAGGTTTGTGCTCCATAAGTACACCGTGATTGTTTCTGCATCTTCTTTTTCCGTACTTTTAGCGCCACAGCCTGAAAGAAGTGATATGCTCATCACCATCATTAAAAGTACAGCCAGCACTCTGTTCCATTTTTTCTTTTTCATTACGAATCCCCCTTCTGAGATTGTTTCCCACTAGTACACCAATTCATGAATTATCTTTACCAGTAGTTTCATATCAATAGGCTTAGAGATATGTTCATCCATTCCTGCTTCTTTTGCTTTTATTCTGTCCTCCGTGAACGCATTTGCTGTCATTGCAATGATCGGTATCGTCTTTGCATCCTCTCTGTCCATAGAGCGGATCATCTTCGCTGCTTCATAACCATTCATGACCGGCATCATAATGTCCATAAGAATGACATCAAATTCACCAGGTTCACTATTTCTGAACAGTTCAACAGCTTCCTGTCCATTCCATGTTTTTGTCACAACTGCGCCTTCATTCTGAAGCATAAACTCTGCAATTTCCATATTCAGTTCATTGTCTTCTGCCAGAAGAATGTGCAGTCCCTTTATAGATTTTTCGGATACATCCTTCTGTCCTTCACGTTTATCCGCATCCGGATCTATTTTAAACGGAACCCGGAGCACAAATGTCGTTCCTATGCCTTCTGCACTTTCAAAGGTAATCGTTCCACCCATTTTCTCAATCAGTTTCTTTGAAATCGGCATTCCCAGACCTGTTCCCGCAAATTTTGTGCGGCTTCCTGCATGTTCCTGTGCAAATGGTTCAAAAATATGTTTTTGGAACTCTTCTGCCATTCCGATTCCGGTATCCCGACAGACAAATTCCATCGTCGTCATTTCCGGCTGTTCAGATGGAATTTCAATGCAGCTGATATAGATATGTCCGTTTTCTCTGTTATATTTCATCGCATTGGACAGAATATTCATCATCACACGTTTCACATACCCCGGACTTCCGATAAGATTCCGGTGTATGATTTCTTTTTTCTCCCACTCGATCTGAATATTCTGTTCTGCAGCGATCTGTTCGATCACAATAAGTACTTCCTTAGAGATTTTGCTCAGATTAAACGGTGTTTCTTCCAGAATGATTTCACCAGACTCAAGCTTACTCATATCCAGGACATCGTTTACCAGTTCCAGCAGCAGATGGGAGGCCTCTTTCACCTTTGTCCTGTATTCCGTCTGTTTCTCCATATCATCTGCATAATGATCTGCCATATTGACCATGCCACAGATTCCATTGATCGGAGTCCGGATATCATGGCTCATCCTCTGAAGAAACTCGGTTTTTGCCTCATTGGCGGCTTCTGCCTTTTTTGCAGCTATCAGAAGTTCTGCTTTATATTTTTCATCTTTTTCCTGTTCCAGCTTCTGGTGTGTCAGATTGGTTTTATATGTCCAGAGCCAGAATATACTGAATATCAGAAAATAAAGAAAAATAATGCTTATCACACTTAATGGAAGATTATGAAATACTTCCGTATCCGGAAGATATGCATAAATATAATAATCACGCTGCTTCAGCATAATTCCATAACATCCGGTTCCTTCGTTTTTCAAGTGAAAAATGTGCTGACTGTCTGTATGCTTTTTCATTGCCTGAACAACTTCGTTGTCAGCTGTATTCTGCCCCAACAGACTCTCATCATTGCTGGCAACAACTGTCCCGTTGTCTGCAACAATAATTGTTCCATCTTTCTGGACACTATAGCCGTTTAAAAGGCCCTGTATCGTCAGGGTATAGTTTCTGACAAATTCAGGAGATGTATAATAGTAGATTGCAACAATCCCCGGTGCATCTTTTCTGGCACAGGCTGCAATGTCGATACGTGACCCGTCTTCTCTGGTAAATCGTTCCGAATAAGATCTTTCTTCATATCCGGCAAAATCCATAATAATATCTTTTTGCAGGTATTCCGTAATCTCATCGGTCAGAGATTCATCCATGCTGTATTCACAGTCCGTCTTTCCTTCTGCATTCAGTACAATGATACCATCCACCCAGAGAGTCTGCAGGTTTCCTTTCAGGAACTCCTGGCTCAGCTGACCACCGTTTTCTGTTTCCATGTTAATATTTGTACTCATTTGTCTGGCACTTTCAATCGCCCGAAGAAGACTTTTGGATTCCGAAGATTCATTATAATGGGTATAGGTGGAGCACTGCACTTTGACATAATTTACAATCTCCACCATTCTTTTCTCTGCTTCTGCCTTTTCCGCATAAAAGAAATAAAACAGTGCGACTGCAGCCACACAGATTCCAATCAGACCGCCGACCAGCTGGATTCGTTTTTCTTTTTTCTTTCTCTTAATATCCAAGATCATCCACCTCCAGATACTTCTGGGGATCATCCAGATATTTTTCAACGATTTTCAAGCTCGTGCCATCCTGACGCATTTCTTCCAGCGTCTGTTCCATCTGTTCACAGATTCCTCTGTCATCATCTTTGGCAAAAGCAACACCTATTCCGGTAAGCATCAGAGGTTCTTCCAGGATACGGAAGCTTGCATCATAATCTTTCATATACTGGACAATAGATTCCTCATGTACGGCAACTGCATCTACATATCCTTTCGCAAGAAACGTATAAATCAGCTCTCTGTGTCCAAGGCTGATCAGATTTTCCAGTTTGGGAATTCTCTCATCCGTCCTGTCCAGAAAGATGCCTTCCGGTTTGGTTGTAGACTGGACGGCAAGATTCTTTCCCTCCAGATCACTCAGTTTATAGATATCACTACTTGCATTTACAGCAACCACCTGGCGGCTTGCTATGTATGGTCCTGCCCAGCGGTAATCATCAAGACGCCCTTCCATGGAAAAGCAGCCCATGATACAGTCAATTTCTCCGCTCTCCACCAGTTCTTTTTTCTCCTCCCAGTCAATCTGGACAACGTCCACCTGATATCCCATTCTTTTGAAAGCTTCTGTAGCCAGTTCTACATCTATACCCGTCGGTACACCATCCTCATTCAGATAATTGTATGGTGGATAGTTATCGCTGCCGAGCGTGATGACCGGCTTTTCGGTTTCTTTTTTACTGCTGTCTGTGTTTTTACACCCTGTCAGGGTGACCGCCAAAATTCCCACAAGCAGAATGCCTGCGATCCCTCTTTTTCCTTTCATTTTCCTTCCATCCTTACTGTTATTTTGCTTTTTTCTCATATCAGCTTCTTTACCATTTATCACACTTCAGTGACCTGCGGTTCGGTGCCCCCCGCCACCGATAAGTCATTCCTCAAAAAAAGCACTGTCAGACAGACAGTGCACATCATCATCTTATGCAACTGGCTGCCATTTTACAGGCCCTGTAGCTTTGCGTCACAGACTTTCGTCTGCTTTGCCAATTATTTTCTATTACAGCTTTCACAAAGAGGTAATTTTATAACATCCCAGTATCTCACTATGTGTGAGCAAAACTTCACCGCGCTAATATATGAAAAAGCCAAAAAAGAGAACAATCGATATATATGTATAGGTATACATTCGAACTGTTCTCCTGCTTCTGCAAAAGTCATTTTCGTTTATATGTTTTTAATGATATCACGGAAAGTTACGTTTGTCACCCAAAAGTTTGCTAATCCAAACAAATCAAATACATTCCATAATTATCTTCTCACATCTGGATCATCAGCTTATTCACCGGCATATCCTTCATTTTGTTACTTTCCGCCATTTTGTTTTACTCCTCTCTTTTCTGGCACAAAAAAAGTGCACACCCTGTCTTATAAGCTGGACTTACGCTGACAAGCTACACACTTTTTCATTGCAAATATTATATTTTACCGGCACTTTTATTCCGTAAATGTATATCGTACAAAAGAGCCGTTATTATCACCTGTTACTATTACAACGTCTCCATTCTCGTTACTTGTGGTTTCCAAGATAGGAAATCTTCCGTTTTCTTTTACATAAGCTTCCGGGCTGGCTGCCTCTGCCTCGATCAATGTTTTTTTACTGTATTGTTCTCCTCCACATGGATTTATATCCTCAATATTCTTTTTCTTTCAAAAGTGATTTTTACTAAAATGAGCCTTCTGTTTTTAGGCATTATTACTATGACTTTTTCCTTTTTTCAAATCTTCTACGATTTCGTTATAGCGTTTTTTGTTTAATCGATAAAAGAATAAAACAATTGCCGTAACGATCCACAGGATTCCCGGAATTGTCGAGAATGCATGTTTCATGATTGCGATTACTTCCGGATTCTGCGCCTGGTTTGCTACATAACCATATTTTCCAAGCAATGCTGCGAGAAGTGCTGTGCCAATCGCCATTCCAATTTTATTTCCAAGAGAAACAAAAGCATACTGGAATCCATCATTTCTAAGTCCCGTCTTCCATTCACCATATTCCACACAATCCGGAATAATTGCATAAATTGCTGTATTAAACCCAGAGAAAAAGAACTGCGTAATCCCGGCAAGTGCATAAAATGCAACTGGTGATTCTTTTACATTGAAGAAGTACATTGCCAGCATTGCAATACCTGTGAGCAGTGCAAAGATCGATGCAGTTCTTCCTTTATTATTCAGCTTCCGAAATACTGGCTGAAAGCATGCTGCACCAATAATGGACGGAATGATAATACACATAGAATATGTTGTATAATAAGAAGCATTTCCCTCTACATAAGTAAAATAATATAAAATATCTGCATTTCTTCCATATAATGTAAATCCAAACAACACCTGTCCAACCAAAGCCAGAAGATATGGTTTGTTCTGCATAACTGCTTTCAACTGTACTTTTATTGAGATTTTTTCTTTCTCAGGAATTGCTACCTGTTCTTTTGTCTTTGCGAAACAGAAGAAATGACAGGCAGCAAAGATACATCCATAAATAATTGCAACAAACAAATAACCATTCTTTGCACTGCTGCTTCCCAGCTTACTGATCAGCGGCACTGTAACAATATTGATGATTCCTATCGCAATCATTGCTGACACAGAACGGGAAGTATTAATCTTGGCACGCTCATCAATATCCTGTGTCATAGCACCACAGAGTGTTCCATATGGAATATTTACACAGGTATAACCTAATACCAGCAGGCAATAGGTAATCACCATATAGATAATCTTCGCTGTATTTGACCAATCCGGGTGTGCCCAAAAAGAAAGCACCAGAAGAATCGCTGTAATAGGCGCAGCTACAAGAAGCCATGGGCGATATCTGCCCCATCTTGTATGAGTCTTATCTGTCAGACCGCCTACGATTGGATCATTGATCGCATCCCAGAATCTTGAAAAGAGCATCAGGGCTGACACTGCAGCCATACTGATTCCAAACACGTCTGTATAAAAGATCATCAGAAAATTACTGACAAACATCCAGCTGAAATTACAGCCTACATCTCCAAATCCATATGCGATCTTACTGATCAGCGGCACTTTCCCATTATTACTTTCGTTCCCCATATCTTCCTCCCTGTCAGAATGTTGTTGGAATTCTATTTTTCCTGAACGTTAATGATAACTTTCATGGTAGTCTCGCGATTGTCATCAATATACTGATATGCCTTCAGATAATCCTTAAATGCAAATGTTTTGGAGATCAAAGGTCTTAAATGCACCTTCCCATCATTTACAAGTGTGATTCCGTCGATATAATCATCATGACGATACATCATAGTACTCTTGATATCCAGTTCATGATCATTTGCGACTGCAAGATCAATTGATGCCATGCCTGCAAATACAGCTACCAGAACAATCACGCTTCCTTTTCTTGCATATTTGATAGCCTGTCCCATTGTGATATTATTTCCTGCACAATCATAGATCACATCCGCTTTATCCGGTCCAAATGCTTCAACCATTGCCTCCCCGAAATCTTTCTCTTTTGTATTTACACATACATCAATGCCGCATTCCTGCGCTTTATCCAGGCGAAGATCACTGACATCAGTAATCATAACCTTTGCTGCTCCCATCCCTTTCGCAGCCTGTGCAACCAGATTTCCAATCGGACCAGCACCAAGAACTGCAATGTTCATTCCTTTTACATCGCCCATCTGCTTCACAGCATGTACAGCTACAGCAAGAGGCTCGATCATTGCACCTTCTTCATAAGACATCTCTTCCGGAATCGGTGTTACCTTGGATGCATCTACTGCAAAATACTCCGAAGCAGTTCCTGTTGTCTGGAATCCCATAACTTTCAATTCTTCGCAAAGATTGTATTTTCCGTGACGACATGGATAGCAGTGTCCGCAATAAACCTGCGGTTCAATTGTTACTTTCTGTCCCTCACGTAAACCTGAAGCATCTTTTCCTACTTTTACGATTTCTCCTGATACTTCATGTCCCTGCGTGACCGGATATTTGGTAAATGGATGTTTTCCATGATATACATGAATATCCGATCCACAGATTCCAATGTTCATGATCTTGACTAATACCTGATCATCTTTTATTTCCGGAACCGGAACTTCTCTAAAAATAATTTCTCCTGGATTTGTCATTACCTGCTGTAACATAATTAATTCCTCCTTTATTTATTGTCTTTTATTAAACGTTTTATTAAAGTAATTACATTATTATTCACTTGCCAGTATTTGTCAATATCCTTTTATTCACTTCTGCCTATTGCACAAGTTTGTTCCGTTGATTTTATGCATTTTTACTACAATATTAAGAAGTAATTTTCAGCAAAACAAAAATCCAGAAAGAAAACACTCTTTTCTGTGTTTTCTCTCTGGATTTTAAATTTATGATGCTGACATCATAATTACATATTTTTTATAAATTCCTGCAGGAAATGCTTTGCCGCCCCCACTGCAGATGCCTCTCTCTTGTAAGAACACATTTTCAGATATCTCACATCATGGTCGAAACCATTATATTCCATTACTTTTTCTCCTAATGGAATCATATACTCTGTAAGATATCCTCCAACTTCACCTCCAAGAATAATATCCATATCATACGCCATTCGTAAATTTGATATCAAAATTGCCAGATTTTTCAAATATTCCTGCCAAAGGCCTTCTGCTTTGGTTTCCTTATTTTCTAAACTCTTCATAAACTGTTCCAGTGTCTGGCATGTTTCATCTGTCAATGCACTCGCTGCACAATAAGCATCCGCACATCCCAGCTTTCCGCAATAACATTGCTTTCCTTCCGGGACCAGAATCATATGCCCAAATTCACCGGCTTTCTGATTCTCTCCCTGTATTAATTTTCCATCAATACAAAATGCTCCACCAAGAGTATTATTCAGAGACAGATACAGTGCATTTTTATATCTGTCTAAATCTTCTGCCATCATTGCTGCATTTGCATCGTTCACAAAATATACAGGAAGCGAGAATGTCTGCTCAAGAAAACCAAGACTATAGTTTTCTAATTGAAGCGCATGTGATTTGATCAGTATTCCATCACCTGGCTTTATAATTCCCGGAACAGAAATACCAATTCCAAGAATTCTGTCCTGATTTTCTACATCTGCAAGAAAATGATGCAGTTCTTCTCTGAGCCGTGAATAATAAGAAGCTTCTGTTGAAAATTCCAGCCGGATTCTTTCATACTTTTCAATTTCGGATTTCAGATTTACAAGCACAAACCCTACATGTTTTGCAGTAATTCTAATTCCAACTGCATAACGATAAGCAGGATTTATACTGATCATTTTTGCTTTTCGTCCGCCTGTAGATTCATACTCTCCCATTTCAACTACAATTCCACTGGCAAGCAGCTCATTTACATTAGACAAGACCGTTGGCATACTGAGATTCAGATTTCTGGACAATTCCACTTTAGACGTTGCCTTATGATTTATAATATAATTGATAATTTGAAATTTTGTACTGTTTTTCTTTTCCGTTCCAACCATCTCAAAGTTTCCTTTTATAAAGTATTTTATAAAAGAATCTTACCTTTTCCGGATGGATTTGTAAAGTCACTTTTGTACAAAAAACATTATACTCCGCTTATTCTTCTCCTAGATAATATCTGCCATATGCATCTGCTGCCTTGATCGCTGCAAATACACTCTCCGGTGTAACTGTAAATGGCATATTCTGGAGAGTATCACCTTCTGCACTTGCAGCCTTTGCAACTTCCATAAGCTGCTCATCTGTTACGTTACCTGCTCCAAGTTCTCCAAGTGTGACCGGAAGTCCCACTTCTATACACCACATAATAATTTCTTCCAATTCTTCATGTAGGACATTTTCCAGTACCAGCTGTGCCAGGGTTCCAAATGCAACCTTTTCACCATGATACATATAATGGCATTCTTCCAGTACTGTCAGACCATTGATACGATAATCACCATTTCCATATGCTGTATATTCCTGAGGAAGAGTATCCAGGGAAAATGTCTTATCGGTTCCTGCTTCATAAGGATTTCCGCTTTTCCATATAATTCTATCCCGTTTTTGTACACTTTTCCACAAACATCAGAATAAACCGGGGAACTCTTGACAACAAGAAATGTTGTGTTATAATTCATTTAACATTTAAGTTAAATATTAAATGAAGGGGGAATGACTTTGGGTATGCAGGACACTCTTCACGCCCTTGCCGATCCTACAAGACGTGAAATACTTAACCTTCTCAAACAGTCTCGATTATCAGCCGGCGAGATCAGCAATCATTTTTCTATTTCCGGTGCCGCCATTTCTCGTCATCTGTCTGTTTTAAAAGATGCAGATCTGATTCGTAACGAACGAGAAGGAAAATTTATCTATTACGAACTCAATGCTACCGTACTCGAGGAAATCCTCTTATGGATCAGTGAATTAAAAGGAGGGAATGATTATGATCAAACAAAATAAAAAATTACTTTTACTTACATCCGTTATAACACTGCTTCCAGTCTTTATTGGTCTGTTTTTGTGGAATCAATTACCAGATTCTGTTGCAACACATTTTGGACTAAACAATCAGCCGGACGGATATTCATCCAAAGCCTTTGCAGTATTTGGCCTGCCTCTGATTCTGCTGGCAGTTCATTTAGTATGTGTGGTCGCAACAAACATTGATCCCAAATCAAAAGATATTAATAAAAAAATATTCAGGGTTCTATTATGGATCTGCCCGTTGGTTTCCTTGTTTGTCTCCACTGTAATCTACGGATACAGTTTAGGATATGATTTTGATATGTCTTATCTATGTGGGATCCTCATTGGAGTTCTTTATCTTGTTCTTGGAAATTTTCTCCCTACAGTAAAGCCAAACTATACGATTGGTTTTCGTATTCCATGGACATTAAATGATCCTGATAACTGGTATCACACTCATCGCTTCGGTGGAAAATGCATGGTAATCGGAGGAATCATTATGATCCTTACCTCACCACTGCAAAACATGTGGATACTGCTTGCCGCTGCAATCGTTCCCTGCCTTTTGCCAGCGATCTATTCTTATCTGTATTACCGCAAATCCTGATTCTTTACCACTGTATATGAATATACTGATGCAACCACAGGAACTGTGACACAGTGTGCATTCGGCGGCGGTATTTTCAATACAAGCTGGCAGGACATCCTCAGTGGTCTCGGATGGGGACTCGGATACTTTGGTATGCCACATATCCTGGTTCGTTTCATGTCCATCGAGAAACCTTCCATGATTAAAAAATCTTCTATCGTTGCAATTGTATGGGTAATCATTTCATTATTTTCCGCTGTTATGATTGCTTATTTTGGAAGAATGGTCATGGGTGCTGAACTGCTTACTCAGGGAAATCAGAAGCTGGTCTTCATTGCAATGGCACGTAGATTCTTCCCTGCTGGTATCTGCGGACTTGCTGCTGGCTGCAATTATTGCTACCTCTATTTCTACAGCAGACTCCCAGTTATTAGTTGCCTCCAGTTCCTTCACTGCAGACTTGTACAAGCCTTTCTTCCGCAAAAAAGCAACCGAGAAAGAGACTCTGTTCGTAGGACGTGTACTTGTACTGGTTCTCTCACTGATTGCTTTTGTAATTGCTAATTCCAAGGGCAGCGGTGCGCAGGCTATCATGGATATGGTCGAAAATGCATGGGGAGCATTTGGTGCTTCCTTCGGACCTACTATCCTGCTGTCTTTGTTCTGGAAACGGTTTAATTATCAGGGTGCTGTAGCCGGTGTCATCTCCGGATTTGTGATCGATCTGGGCTGGCTGTTAACTGGTATGACCGCTTCCACGGGTATCTTTGAAATTGTTCCGGGATTCTTTGGAAGCCTTGTAGTAACTATTATTGTTGCAAAACTTACTTCTGCACCAAATGAAAAAGCGGTTGCCATTTTTGAACAGGGCACCAGCAAAAACGCTGATTGAGTTCACCGATTCAAGAATGCCCAAAGGCATTCTTGAATCATTTTTTTATTAGTGAAAGACCCAGTTTCATAATCCCCGCCAAAACCATAACCCCTATGGGATTCTTCTTAAATTTTTGCAAAAGTATAAAACATATCACAAAAATTATTACCAGGCTCCAATTTGTATTTATCAACTTAATAACTGCATTCCCCCAGAATGCGGTTATTAAAATTGATATACCTGCAGACGCGATCATCGCTATGACTGCCGGTCTTAAAGCATTCAATATTCCCTGCAGCATTCCCATCTTTCTATACTTCAGATATACTTTCGCAATGATCATAACGACCACACAGGATGGCAGGATACATCCACCTGTAGCTACAACTGCTCCCGGAATCCCAGCAACTTTAATTCCAACAAAAGTTGCTGCATTTATTGAGATTGGACCCGGAGTCATCTGTGAGATTGTCACCAGATCTGTAAATTCTGATATATCCAACCAGTGATGGATCGTCACCACCTGTTCCTGGATCAACGGCATTGCCGCATATCCACCTCCAAAACTGAACATCCCCACCTGCAAAAAACTTACAAACAAATATAAATAGATCATTTCTCTCCTCCCTTCTTTGAAAGGAAAGTTCGGATCACGCCGATCATTCCACAGGCAATGATTATATATACAACATTGATGTTAAATATACAGGACCCGGCAAATGCTCCGGCCATGATCAGTAAAGAGATCCTGTCTTTTTCCTGCACAATCCCCACACCCATTTCATAAACCACAGATGCGATCACCGCTCCAACACCTGCCTGCATTCCTTCAAGTATCTGACTGATAATATAGCTGTCCCTAAATGAATGATATCCGACTGACATCACCGAAATGATCAGAAACGGCGGAATGATCGTTCCTAGGATTGCAGTCATAGCCCCAAAAATCCCCGCCAGTTTATAGCCAACAACAATTGCTCCATTTACTGCAATCGGCCCTGGCGAAGATTGGGCAATTGCAACCAGATCCAGCATTTCCTTCTCATCGATCCATTGATAATCATCCACAAATTTCTTTTTCATCAACGTAACGATTACATAGCCGCCGCCAAATGTAAATGTGCTGAGATATAAACATGAAAAAAACAGCTTTCGTAATACATCTCCTTTGCCCTTAGCTTCTTCTTTCATTTTGCATCCTCCACTATTCTACTCCCACTATTACAGATGTATTTTTATCATCTAATGCATCTTAATTTTCTTTTTTTCAGTTATCACAGATACATTTAGGACACTAATATATCTTCTCTTTATGTAATTCTATATCCGAGGATACTTTTTTACAACCGATTACATCTTCAATTTACATTTATTTAGCCTTTAAGATATTATTAAACTTATTATCACATATAAATTCATCTTGACTAATATAATTCTCGATTTAAAGATACCTTCTTACAATGAAATTCATCCGCAATAACCTAAAATCACTATTGTAGATACTTTCTCCCAATAGATTGTATCTGCAACACCAGAAAAATTGCCATTGTAGATACTTTCTTCCTATAGATTTCCCATAAAGCCCGAAAAAATGCTTTTGTTTGTATGTTAAACCACAACAAGACCGCCAATGGCGGTCTCGTGTTTTCTTACTCAATATTTTCTTATCAGAAATTACTCTCTTTTCTGTTTGTCTGCTCTCTGCAGGCATTTCCTATATTTGTCAGGCAAAGTACTGTTGCGATCAGGAAAAGTCCCGGGATCAGGATGATCCACCAGGATCCTGTCATCAGTGCTTTATCTGACAGAGACAGCATACTTCCCCAGGTTATAACTTCTATTGGAAGACCAATTCCCATAAAGCTCAAGGTAGCCTCAGAAATCATTGCAGTTCTTACATTCATGACTACCATAAACATAATCGATGAGAAGAAGTTTGGTACCAGATGCTTCCACAAAACACGGAAGAACCCTGCTCCCATACATTTTGCTGCGATGATGTACTCACTGTTGCGGATCTGTCGAACCTCGGTACGTACTACTTTTGCAATACTGGTCCAGCTGGTCACGCCGATTACAAACGACAGGCTGAGGATGTTCGCATTTCCCAGGATAGCCTGCAATAAAATGATCAAAAGCAGCGTTGGTATACTCAAAAAAACTTCTGTAAATCGCATGATCATTTCATCAAGCCACGCCGGTGCCACACCACTGAAGGCGCCAACTACCACCGCTATAAAAGTAGAAATCACCGTAGCCAATCCACCGATCAGAATTGAAATTCTTCCCCCATACCAGATCATGGAAAAGATATCTCTTCCCATGGTATCTGTTCCAAAAAGGAACTCCGCATTTGGAGCCTTATTATAATTAAGAAGATCCATATAAGCAGGATCCTTTGTCATGACCAGTTCTGCTCCCAGACAGCCCAGTATGATAAGAATCAATATTACTGCTGAAACAACTGGTTTACCTTCGTACCACTTTTTCTTTGATTTTGAAATTACAGTTTCTGTTTTTCTGATTCCTGCCAGTTCAAATGAATGATTCGTCATCCTTCCACCACCTCCGATTTCTCGGTTATCACTTCATCCTTCATACGAGGATCAATCTGTTCATTGATAGTCTGACTGACGATATTACAGAAAATAACCAGGATTCCTGACATCATACAAAGCAGCATCAGCAGATTGTAATCATGGTATCTGGCGCTCTCATAAGACAGAGCTCCTATTCCAGGATACGAAAATACACTTTCTACAACATAGGTTCCGCCAAGTACATGCGGAACAGCAATAGCCATGATGCTTAAGTAAGCAGGCATTACGTTTCGAACACAGTGTCTGAACATAAGCTTTTTCTTATCTAATCCCTTGGCCTTAGCCAGAAGCACGTAATCTGCACGGACTTCTTCAAGAATCTTATTTCGGATCATGTAAGCATAGTACCACAGATGCTCCAGAACTACGATCGTCAAAGGCATGATCAGATGAATCAACCTGTCTCCGACATCTCCTGCCTTTCCGGTACTGTAAGCACCACTGCTTGGCAGGATCTTGAGATTTACAGAGAAGATAAGAATCAGCACCAACGCCATCCAGAATTCCGGGATACAGCTGGATATCGTACCCAGTTTACATAAAATCCGGTCTGCCAGCCGGTTTTCGTACCAGGCACACAGGATTCCCAGAAGCAATGCTCCCGCGAACATAATGACAAATCCGATTCCTCCCAGCAAAAGCGTGTTGCCAATACGACCGCCAATTACTTCCAATACATCCTGTTTGTATTTAAATGAAATACCAAATTCTCCATGAAAAGCATTTTTTACCCATTTCACATACTGCACAGAAATTGGCTCGTTCAGTCCCAGTTTTTCCATCGCCCATTCACGTTCTTCCGGGCTCATCTTTTCTGTGCGGTCACCATAATAAGAAATCAGTGGATCTCCCGGTGCCAGACGTGCCACATAAAATACAGCAACAGACAATATAAATACTGAGATCAGGAATATCAGGCATTTTTTACCATAGTAGACTAACTTTTTTTGTCTCATTATATGCTGCACCCCTTTCCGTCAGCTGGGAGCATTGCAAAATGCTCTGGTGACACTTCTGTCCACACACTGTTTTCCATTCCTTCGCCATCATAATACTGCAGGACTCTTTTTCTTTCTCTGATCGGGTCCGGCACAGGAATTGCAGACAGCAGTGTTTTTGTATAAGGGTGCACCGGATTGGAATACAATTCCTCCGATGGTGCCAGTTCTACCAGTTTTCCATGATACATTACACCAACACGGTCACATAGATACTCAACCATAGCCAGGTCGTGAGCAATAAACAAGAATGTAAATCCATGCTCCTCCTGCAGATGGCGGAACAGGTTCACGATCTGTGCCTGTATGGAAACATCCAGAGAAGCGATTGGTTCATCCGCTACCAGAAATTCCGGCTCCATACATAAGGATCTGGCTATTGCCACGCGCTGTCTCTGACCGCCAGACAATTCGGATGGATAACGATCCAGAAAACTGTTCTCAAGTCCTACATATTCCATCTGAAAGGCTGCTTCTTTTATATAGCTTCCTCGAGGTGGTGTAATATGCTGGATTCTCATTGGTTCCGTAATAATATCTGACACCTTCATCTTCTGATTCAGACTGGAGGCAGAATCCTGAAAGATCATCTGGCGTCTGGCCTGAAGCATTTTTTTATTCTTTCTGAATTCTTTTTTGTCACAGATATTTACATCTTTGTACCAGATTTCTCCCTGAGCAGGCTGATAGATATTCATCAGACATCTGGCCACAGTAGACTTTCCGGAACCGGATTCTCCTACCAGACCAAAAATTTCACCTTTATGAATCTGGAAAGAGACATCATCCACAGCCTTTACTTTGATCTTTTTTGTCAGATGAAACTGCTGGGTCAGATGCCTGACATCTAATAAAACTTCTTTACTCACTGCACTGTCCTCCCATAGGTGATTTGATCTGTGGTGCCCTTGGATCCAACAGCCAGGTTGCCGCATAATGCGTGTCTGTGATCTTAAACATCGGTGGCATTTCTTCATAATCAATATTCAGTGCATATTCATTTCGACATGCAAAAGCATCCCCCTTAGGTGGATCGATCAATGTAGGCGGCATTCCAGGAATCGTGTACAGACTTTCTTTTCCATTTGCAAATGCCGGAAGTGATCTCATCAACCCCCAGGTATATGGATGCCGCGGATCATAATAGACTTCCTCCGCTGTGCCGATCTCCACGATCTTGCCAGCATACATTACCGCTACCCTGTCCGCAACACGGGCAACTACTCCCAGATCATGGGATACTAGTATGGTGGCTGTTCCAAGTTTTATCTGTATTTCGCGCAGAAGATCCAAAATCTGTGCCTGTATTGTCACATCCAGAGCCGTAGTCGGCTCATCTGCGAATAAAATATCCGGATCCGCTGCCAGAGCAATCGCCATAACACATCTCTGGCGCATTCCGCCGGAGAACTGCCACGGATACTGATGATAACGTTCCTTTGGATGAGAGATCCCCACCAGTTCCATAAGTTCCAGAACTTTCTGGTCTACCTGTTCTTTTGTGTATTTTTTATTATGTATCAACACTGCTTCCGCGATCTGTTTTCCGATTTTAATAGTTGGATTCAGGGAAGTCATAGGATCCTGAAAGATCATGGAAAAAATTCTTCCACGTAGTTTCTGCATATCCTTTTCCCTGTAACAGGTGATATCCTGTCCATTAACGCTGATACTACCCTCTTTTATCTTTGCACTTGGCGGCAAAAGCTTCATAATACTCTTGCAAAGTACACTCTTTCCGCATCCCGATTCTCCAACTATAGCCAGCACTTCTCCCTTTTTTAATGAGAAGGAGACATCCCTCACCGCCTGCACTTCTCCCGAAGGACCATCTATGCTGACTGTAAGATTTTTGACCTCTAATAAATGTTCCATTTTTAACCCTTTTTCCGCTCGTGTAAAAAGGGGGCACTCCGCGTGCCCCCGTCACAACCCTTATCTCGTTTTATTCATTCAATAGTCCAGTCTGCAACATTCCAGAAGATACCAACTCCGTGATGTCCCATAATGGTATCAGGATCGATTCCCTTAATATTGCTGTCTGCAACATAGTTTGCATCAATATAACAGATCATCGCATAAGCCGGATCCTCTGCAAGAGCTTTCTGGAAATTAGCATAAGCTTCTTTACGAACCTCCGGATCAGCTGTCTGTCTTGCTTCTGTCAGATATTTGTCTACTTTTTCGTTAGAGTAGCTGGAGTAGTTTGCTCCCTTATCTGTTCCGAATACTTTATATGTATGATCGTCAGCATCAAACGGGCTTCCCCATCCGATCAGGAATGCCATCTGTCCTGCCCAGTCTGTCTGTGCCGGGATTTCTACAGATACATCCATACCGATTTCCTTCAGTTCCTGTGCTGCGATCTGTGCCATATCAATACGTACCTGGTCTCCGGCACTTACACTGATCACAAAACCTACTTTTTCGCCATCGCGATAGTAGAATCCGTCATCGCCCATCTCACATCCGGCTGCTTCAAGGATTTCTTTTGATTTTTCCGGATTGTAATCATAGTGTTCAACATCTTCACAGTTATAGATATTTCTCTGAAGAGGACCATAAGCAGGCATTCCCTGTCCCAGGATAACTGCGTCGATGATTGCCTGACGGTCAAGTCCGTAGCATACTGCCGGGATCAGGTCACGGTTTTTCTGCCAGTATTCGTTTCCAAAGTTAAACATGATTCCACGATAATCAGCAGTCTTCATATCATAACATGTATAAGCATCGTCTCCGGCAAAAGCTGCTGCATCCTTTGGAGTTAAAAGAGCCAGATCCAGTTCTCCGGATTTTAACTGAAGAGCTTTTGCATTGTCATCTGGTACGATCTTAAATACGATTTTATCGATAGAAGGCTCACCTTTGAAGTAATCTTCATTTTTAACAAGTGTGATAGCCTGTCCTTCATCCCAGGATTCAATTTTGTATGAGCCAGTTCCAACCGGGTTACGGAAGAAATCAGATGTCTGCATATCCTCGCCCTCAAGCAGGTGTTTAGGAAGAACTGCCATTGTCATATAGTCAAGAAATGCAACGTTTTTGTCCTCGAGTTTGAATTCAACTGTATGGTCATCAACCACGTTGATCTCTTCTACGTCTTCGTAGTTTGGTGCATTCTCAGAACCATTTTCCGGATCCATGATAGCTTCGATCGTAAATTTAACATCGTCTGCTGTAACAGGTTCGCCATCCTGCCATTTAGCATCTTCTGCCATGTGGAATGTGTAGGTATTTGTTGCATCATCAAATTCCCAGCTTTCTGCCAGTCCCGGAACTACCTGATTGTCTCCGTCATGTGCAGTTAATCCATTAAAGATCAGAATATTGATCTCGCCATGTTCGTCCATAGCCGGGTTGATTCTGGTATAATCTCCGCTTCCGTATACCAGTGTTGTTTCTTCATCTGCCAGTACAGGCACTGTGGTTCCGGCGCTGACCAGTGATACAGTCAGAAGCATTCCGGCAATTGTTAAAATCCCCTTTTTCATTATCTGTTCCCTCGCTTTTTATTTGGTAACTTAACTTACTCAATGATACCAAAACGGTCTGGCATCCATAAGCCCTGTAGGGGGATATTGATGTATTCCTATTTATGACGTACATATTCCATTTCAACATATTTAATCCGATGATATGCTCTCGACATAAAAAAAGGAAGCCGTTATTCACGACTTCCAAGTCTTTCCTTAAAATCCATATAACCAAACTCTGTAAGCTGCTGCATAGTATTGTCACCACGTCTGAGCCAGATATCCGGCAATGGCATTCCGTTAAAGGTATTGTTTTTACAGGTAGTATAGATTGCCATATCTCCAAACATAAGAAGATCTCCGTATTCCGGAAGCTGCCGGAATTTATACTCTCCAATCACATCTCCTGACAGGCAGGTCGGCCCTCCAAGGCGAACAGTGATTCCACCCTCTTCTGTCTCATCTGTTCCCAAAAGTGGCGGAAGATAAGGCATTTCCAGTACATCCGGCATATGACAGGCTGCGCTGGCATCCACAATTGCAATCTGTGTCTCTCCGTTTTTCAGAACATCCAGCACACTGGTCAGCAAGAATCCTGCATTTAATGCCCACGCTTCTCCGGGTTCAAGGTAAACCTCTGCCTTCCATTCCTCTTGTACCATCCGGATACAACGTTCCAGTCGTTCAATATCGTAACCTGGTCTTGTGATATGGTGGCCACCGCCAAAATTGATCCACTTTACTCTGGAAGCGAGATCACCAAAATGCTTCTTTACTGAAACAAGAGTTGTCTCCAGATCATCGGAATCCTGCTCACAGAGTGTATGGAAATGAAGACCATCAAGTAAATCCAGAAGCTCCGGATTTTTCTGGAATGCTTCATCCCACTGTGCTCTTGTTGTTCCCATACGGCTTCCCGGAGCACAGGGATCATAGATATCATGTCCTTCCTGAGTAGAACATTCCGGATTGATCCGCAATCCGACGCTCTTTCCTGCTACTTTTGCCTTTGCACCAAAACGAAGGAGCTGTGATGGTGAATTAAACACAATATGGTCTGCATACTGAAGAAGTTCCTCAAATTCATCAGCCCTGTAGCCTGCACAGAATACATGAACCTCTTTTTCCGGCATCTCCTCTGCTCCGAGTCGTGCCTCAAACAGTCCGCTGGCCTCCGTACCTGCAAGATACGGCTCAAAAAAACGATAGCAGTCATAATTGCTGAATGCTTTCTGTGCCAGGAGCATCTTACAGCCTGTTCGCTCAGACACTTCACCGAGCAGTTTTGCATTTTTTATGAGTGCTTTTTCATCTAGGATGTAGCAGGGTGTTTTTATATTCTGGAATTCCGGCGGAATAATTCCGCCGGTGGCTGTAAACGGAGCTCTTTTATCCAATCCTCCCATCAGTCTACCAGCTTTGGATCGTGGCTTTCACTGCGTGGCAGTCCATAACGATCAAGAGCATCCAGGAACGGATCCGGATCAAATTCTTCTACAGTATACACACCTGGTCTGATCCATTTTCCGGTCAGCATCATAAGCGCTCCGCACATTGCCGGAACACCTGTTGTATAGCTGATCGCCTGGCTTCCTACTTCGTGATAGCATTCCTGATGGTCACATACATTGTAAATATAGTATGTTTTTTCTTTTCCGTCTTTTACACCAGTAAAGATACATCCAATATTTGTTTTTCCTTTTGTACGTGGTCCAAGGCTTGCCGGATCCGGAAGCAGTGCTTTCAAAAACTGGATCGGAACAATCTCCTGTCCATTGTACTGGATCGGTGTTGTAGAAAGCATTCCTACATCTTCAAGACAACGCATGTGATCCAGATAGCTCTGTCCAAAAGTCATGAAGAAACGAATACGTTTTACACCCGGGATTGTTTTTGCAAGAGACTCAATCTCTTCATGGTGGAGCAGATACATATCCTTGTCTCCAACCTGGTCAAAGTTATATTCTCTCTTGATATCCATCGGCGGGATTTCTACCCAGTGTCCGTTTTCCCAGTAGCTTCCCGGTGCACTTACTTCACGAAGATTGATCTCAGGGTTAAAGTTTGTCGCAAATGCGTATCCATGATCACCGCCGTTGCAGTCCAGGATATCGATGGTATCAATCTGATCAAATTCATGCTTTAATGCATAGGCACAGTAAGCCTGTGTAACACCCGGGTCAAATCCACATCCAAGAAGTGCTGTAAGTCCTGCATCTTCGAATTTTTTACGGTATGCCCACTGCCAGGAATAATCAAAGTATGCAGAAAATCCTTCTTCTTTGCAGCGTTTTTCATAAATTGCACGCCACTCCGGATCGTCAGTATCTTCCGGCTCATAGTTTGCTGTATCCATATAGTTTACACCACATGCCAGACATGCATCCATGATCGTCAGGTCCTGATAAGGAAGTGCGATGTTCATTACCAGATCTGGTTTGTAGCTGTTGATCAGTTCGATCAGCTGATCCACATCATCTGCATCCACCTTAGCTGTAGTAAGAACGGTTTTTGTCTTTCCTTTCAGTTTTTCTACAAGTGCATCACATTTTTCCTTTGTACGGCTTGCAATACACATTTCTGTGAATACCTCATCAACCTGGCAGCATTTCTGAATTGCCACACTGGCTACTCCTCCGCAGCCGATCACTAATACTCTACTCATAATTTTTCTCCTTTTTTATGTTGATATATTACTGTTTTCTATTAATATTATTTTGCAATTGCCAGAAGCAGTTCACGAAGAACCTTGCAGGCTGTTGCAGTTGAAACACCACTCACATCCAGCATAGGAGCCAGTTCATTGACATCTGCTCCTACCACGTTCGTCTGAGAAACAATGCGGATTGCTTTAAGAAGCTCTAAAAAGCTCACGCCGCCCGCCTCCGGAGTCCCTGTTCCCGGAAATACTGACGGGTCCATACAGTCCAGATCAATCGTAAAATACACCGGAACCTGTTTCTCTTTCAGCTCTCTGACTGTTTCTTCCAGTCCTTCAAAAGTAAACGGATGAAAATCTGTGTGTCTGGAAGCAAACTGAAATTCTTCTCTCTCTCCACTTCGGATACAGAACTGATGGATATGGCCGTCTCCCACAATTTCATGGCATCTTCGAAGAACACAGGCGTGACTTAATTTTGCTCCGAGATAATCATCTCTCAGATCTGCATGAGCATCAAAATGAATAATATGAAGATCCGGATATTTTGCAGCTACGGCACGCACTGCTCCCAATGTTACCAGATGTTCTCCTCCCAGAAGCAGTGGGAATTTTCCTGCTTTCAAAATTTCTTCTGCTCTCTTTTGAATGTCTGAAAGTGCTATTTCACTGCTTCCAAAGCAAAGCTCCAGATCTCCGCTGTCAAATACGCTGATGTCTATAAGGTCTTTATCCTGATACGGACTGTAGGTCTCCAGGCCAAAACTCTCATGGCGCATGGCTGATGGACCAAAGCGGGCACCCGGACGAAAACTTGTTGTAGAATCAAACGGCGCACCATAAAGAACAATGGATGCTTCCTCAAAACTGCTTTCGCAGCCGATAAAAGTTTCTATATTAGGTAAAATCATAAATTAATCCTCCACTTCTTTCAGCATGTCTTCCAGAAAAGCCGGAAGATAAAATGCCCCTTTATGGAGTCTGGTCGTATAGTAACGTGTACGGAGATTTAATGCATTCCATGCTTCTGCATCCAGGTCATCCACCGGATGATATTTTTTACTTGCAAATCCAAAGAGCCAGTAACCTGCAGCAAAGGTTGGGATATGTGCCTGGTAAACACGGCTGATCTGGAAGGTGCTGGCAATCCTTTTATGACTGCGCTGCATTGCATGTGCATCTTCTGCGTAGAACGGGCTTCCCTGCTGGTTTACCATAATCCCGTCATCCTTCAGCGCATTGTAACAATTTCCGTAAAATTCACGGGTAAACAATCCTTCAGACGGCCCAAACGGATCAGAGGAATCCACGATGATAAGATCATATCTTGCTTCACATCTTCGGATAAATCTCAGCGCATTTTCATAATGAAGATGTACTCTTCTGTCATCCAGTCTGCAGGCATTTCCCGGAAGATAGGCACGACAGGCCTCAACAACCATCGGATCCATTTCTACCAGATCAATGTGCCGCACTCTGTCATATCTGGTCAGTTCACGGACAACGCCGCCATCTCCGGCACCGATTACCAGAATGTCTCTTGCCTCTTTATGGACCGACATCGGCACATGCGTGATCATCTCATCGTAAATAAATTCGTCACGCTCTGTCAGCATTACATTTCCATCCAGAGTCAGAACACGACCAAATTCCGGTGTCTCAAAAATATCAATTCTCTGATACTCACTCTGTCTGGAATAAAGCTGGCGGTTTACCCGGATACTGTGTTTCACATCCGGTGTATGAAATTCTGAAAACCACATTTCCATTGTCATTCCCTCCCTGTCAGAACATTCAGTCTCAAAATATCTGGATCTTCCGGTCCTGTCATATTACAGCCCTTTGCTTTGGCATACTCAATATAATCCAGGATCTCTGCTGTGATACGTTCTCCCGGTGCAAGAATCGGAATTCCAGGCGGGTAGCACATTACAAATTCACTGCAGACCTTGCCCTCGGTTTCACGAAGCGGCAGGCTGCATTTATCCGCATAAAAAGCATCCTGCGGGCTGGTCACTACCTGTGGATCAATATATTCCTGGCTCAGAAGTCCTGAACCATCTGTCTGAAAACGTCTGCGGATCTCTGCGAGCGCGCTCACAAGCCGCTCTACTTCCTGCGCACGGTCTCCAATGGAAAGATACGCAAGAATATTACCGATATCTCCAAACTCTATCTGAATATCATATTCGTCACGCAGAATATCGTACACTTCGATTCCAGCAAGTCCGATATCCAGCGTATGTACACTCAGTTTCGTTATATCAAAATCAAAAACGGAATCTCCGTTTACAAGTTCTTTGCCAAACGCATAATAACCGCCGATCGCATTGATTTCTTCTCTGGCGTATTCTGCCATATCGGCTACCTGGTGAAAAATCTGACGACCGCGCTGTGCAAGGTTTCTTCTTGAAATATCAAGGCTTGACATAAGAAGATAGCTTCCTGATGTCGTCTGTGTCAGGTTGATGATCTGGCGCACATATCCTGCGTGTACGTCCGGACCAGTAAGAAGAAGGCTTGACTGTGTAAGACTTCCTCCACTCTTATGCATGGACACAGCTGCCATATCTGCACCTGCTGCCATGGCAGAAACCGGAAGACCTCCTCCAAAATAAAAATGCGTTCCATGTGCCTCATCTGCCAGGCAAAGCATTCCTGCATCATGGGCCATCTTGACGATCGCACGCAGGTCACTGCATATTCCATAATAAGTCGGATTGTTTACCAGTACTGCAACTGCCTTTGGATGTTCTTTTATTGCTTTCTCCACTTGTTCCCTTTTCATTCCAAGGGAAATTCCGAGCCGCTGATCCACCTCCGGGTTTACATAAACAGGAATCGCACCGCATAAAACAAGTGCATTCAAAACACTCCTGTGGACATTACGAGGCAGTATGATCTCATCTCCACGTTTGCAGGCAGTCAGGACCATCGTCTGTACGGAACTTGTCGTGCCTCCTACCATCAAGAATGCATGTGCTGCTCCAAAAGCATCTGCTGCCAGTTCTTCTGCCTCCCGTATTACTGATACCGGATGGCAGAGATTATCCAGTGGCTTCATACTGTTAACATCGACACCTACACATTTTTGTCCCAGAAATTCTGTCAGTTCCGGATTGCCTCTTCCTCGTTTATGGCCAGGTACATCAAATGGTACAACCCTCATACGACGGAAAGTCTCCAGAGCTTCATGTATTGGTGCATGATTCTGGTTTAATTTAAAACGACTTCCTTTCATCATTCCTCCAATTCCAGTTTCCTTTGTATCAACCCTTAATCTACATTCCACAGACTGAATAAAAAAAGCAGGTCAGGGCACTAAGCCACAAACCTGCGTTTGATCTATATCCGCATGCGTATCAGAGTCTATATAGCAATCATACTTTTACTACTCTTATTGATCGTTTCACAAGTCTGCGCTTTGGGCGCATCTCGGTTATCAAAGGAACCTACTTATAAAATTTGAGCTTTTAACTCAATCAATAAGGTAACCAAAGTTACCATAATCGGCAGTGGACCCGGCTGTCCGTATGGCCTTAACCCTGACGGGTGGTCCAAAACAATTGCTTTGAAAAGACTCTGTCTGTTACTCTGCATCTTCGTCTCTCAAAATCGAATTCATCATAACACGTAAAAAAAACGCTGTCAATGATTACTTAATTTAACACTTCACTGTGTTTTACATATATACAGTTAAATGCTATACTTAGGACAATAAGTTGCTGTGAACGATATGAGCAGTAACATAATAATACTTGAAGGACATGAATAAAATGAAGAGAATTGACTTTGAAAACGGAAGCGTGACCGGAAATATTTTAGGTGCAACTCTGCCTATGTTGGTCGCTCAGATCTTAAATTTATTGTATAACATCGTTGACCGTGTCTATATCGCACGAATCCCCAAAGTAGGAACTACTGCACTTGGCGCAGTAGGACTTTGTTTTCCTATCATCGTGATCATCACGGCATTCTCCAATCTGTTTGGAACCGGTGGTGCACCGCTGTTTTCAATCTATCGAGGAAAAAAGCAGGAAAACACTGCCGTCCAGATCATGGATACTTCTTTTTCCATGCTCTGCATCTGCGGTGTTTTCCTGATGCTCATCGGCTTTCTGTTTGCCCGTCCGATCCTGGTTGTATTCGGTGCTTCTTCGAATGCCCTTACTTATGCTTATCCTTATATAATGATCTACCTGATCGGAACGATTCCTTCCATGATTTCCATCGGGATGAATCCTTTTATCAACGCCCAGGGATATTCAACCATCGGCATGCTTTCTGTTGCCATCGGAGCTGTTGCAAACCTTCTGCTCGATCCTTTGTTTATCTTTGTCCTTGGTTTTGGAGTACAGGGAGCTGCGATTGCCACCATACTCTCTCAGACTTTATCCGCAGCTTTTGTACTGTTTTTCCTTACCAGAAAATCAGAATTAAAAGTCCGCTTTCTCAGGAAAAATGAAATTTCACAATGTACTGCTTATGCCAAAGATATTGTAAGTCTTGGCTCTGCCGGCTTTATCATGCAGCTGACAAACAGTCTGGTAACAATCTGCTGCAACAATGTACTCTCTGTCGCGGGTGGCGATATTTATATCTCTGTTATGACCATCGTCTCCAGTGTACGCCAGCTGGTGGAAACACCTCTTCATGCCATTAATGAGGGAGCCTCTCCTATCCTAAGCTATAATTACGGTGCACGCCGTCCAAAGCACGTACGCAAATCCGTTGCGGTAATGTCAGTCATAGTTCTGATCTATACTGCTGTTACCTGGAGCATGATCATTCTAATCCCGGAGTTTCTGATCCGGATCTTCAGCTCCGACACCGTGCTGCTGAAAGATGCAGTGATTGCATTAAAACAGTATTTCGCTGCATTTATTTTTATGGATCTGCAGTATATCGGACAGACTGTATTTAAGTCTCTGAATAAGAAGAAATTTGCAATCTTCTTCTCTCTGCTCCGCAAGGTATTCATTGTAGTTCCGCTTACTTACCTGATGCCATATGCCCTGCACATGGGAACCAAAGGCGTGTTCCTGGCAGAACCTGTGTCAAATGTGATCGGCGGAAGCATCTGCTTTGTGACCATGCTCTGTACTGTACTGCCCGAACTTAAGAAGATGGAGAAGTAACTGCTTTTTCTTTGCGATTCAGATAAATAAAGAATCCCACATTCAAAATAATTCCTGTCACAGTTGCCACCGGTGCGGCCAGACCAATCTTGGTCAGGCTTGCATTTGGCTGGATACTCATATAGTATGCCAACGGCAATCGAACCAGAAGTGTCTGGACCAGTCCCTGGATCATAACCCAGACGGTCTTATTATTTCCATTGAAATAACCAATCATACTGAACAGAATTGCAGTTACGATTGTCTCCGTTGCAAAACCTTTCAGATAGTCAAAGGCATTCTGGATAACTGAGGTATCGGTTGAGAAAATACCTGCGACTACATCCCCTTTAAACATCACAAGCACAAATACCAGGCATCCAACCACCAGTCCCACTCCGATTCCGGTAAACATGGACTGTTTTGCACGTTTTTTCTTTCCTGCACCTACATTTTGGGATACAAAGGACGCCATGGACTGCATCAGTGAACTTGGTACGAGCATTGCAAAGTTAACGATCTTGCAGGCCACCCCATATCCAGAAGAGGCTTCCAGACCAAGTCGGTTGACAAAGGCACAGAGTGCCAGGAAGGAAAGCTGAGTCAGGAACTCCTGCAATGCAAGTGGCAAACCAATCTGAAGAAATCTCTTACATTGTGGGTTCAGTCTGAAATCACTTTTTTTGATCGTAAACGGCAGATCTTTTTTGATAAGAAGAAGCACGGCAAATACAACGCTGAGCGCCTGTGCTGTAACCGTTGCAATTGCAGCGCCTGCTGCATCCATATGAAATCCGGCTACCAGAACCATATCTCCGATCACATTTACGATACATGCAACCAGTACAAAAAGCAGCGGTGACTTACTGTCTCCCAGCCCACGAAAAATTGCTGACAGCAGATTATAAGCTACAATGAAAAAGATTCCGCCACCGCAGATACGTACATAACTGGAGGTAAGATCAACTGCCTCAGTCGGTGCCTGCATCAGTACAGAAATCGGACGTGCGAAGCACACCATTACAAAAAACAATGCTATGGAGATGATCGTAAATACAACAACGCCGCCACCTATGACAGCACCAATTTTTTCCGGTCTTTTTTCACCAAGATATCGTGCAATCAGAACTGTGATGCCCATTGCAAACTGAACTACCACAAAAGTTACCAGGTTCAATACCTGACTTCCGGTGGAAACTGCGGAAAGTCCTGATGTGGAGCCAAATCTTCCTACAACCAGAAGGTCAACCGCACCATACATGGCCTGCAGGATTAATGCTCCAAGAACCGGCATCATGAACGCGACCAGCTTTTTCAGGATACTTCCCTGGGTAAAATCTGCTTTATCGCTTGTCATATTCTTTTCTCCTCTCACACATGATCTGATAGAATTTCTCGATAGTCTGGATCATACAATCCGCGTCTTCCTCTGAAATGTCACTGAGACAAAAAGCCAGCTCGCTGAAATAATCTCGGTCATATTTCTGGGACAGCTCCTTTCCTTCTTCGGTGATGGCTATATATGTGACACGTCCATCCTCCTTGGATGCAAACTTATGAAGATAGCCCTTCGCTTCCATCTCTTTTACTGTTCTGGTCACTCCCGGACGCGGCAGATTCATTACATCACTGATATCCGAAACCTTTACCTGAATCCCCTGCTTTTCCAGTTTCTGGATTGTATCCATATACTGAATATAAGACGGCATAACTCCCTGCGGGAGTGGCGGAAGTAATTCCCGTATTCGTTTTGCCTGATAACATGCATCAAGCATTCTCTTAACTTTTTCGTTTGTCATAAAAAGCTCCTATATAGTTATCTTTGATAATTACCATTGTTAATTATATAGGAGTTGGAGAAATTGTCAAGCTCTCTCTTTCGCTGTAACAAAAAACAGAACTCTGCATTACTGCCGGGTTCTGCTTTTTTCTGAATATGAATATGTTGACAAAGAAGAACATGATGCAAAACTGCTTTTCAGTGGTAAATTTCTCAAAGAATATCATGTGAACAAAGATACTGGCGAAATAGAAGAAATACAGTAAAAACAAAAGCCTTGACCACGAAACAAATGGTTAAGGCTTTTCTTTATACTATCGTAATACTAAACTTACGGTGTGATATGGTGTGATAGACCGAGTTAGGGAAAGTAGAAATCCCAAAAAGGTAATACGGGTATCACTTATGGAGAGTTATGGAGAGATAGGGCGAGTGCCTGTTAATCTTTCTTCTATAATACAACTATGTTGTTTCGTTTTCTTATCATAAAGCTGTTTTCATTTTATTTCAGTTTTTTCTTCAATTCCTGAATCAGCTCAAAGTAATCTCTGTGTTTCATCTCAGGGAAAGCTTTAAGAAGTCGTCCCTGACCGAATACAGTATGATTTGTGATGGAACTGGATAACTCGTCAAACTGTGCCTGAAGTTCTGCTTTTTTCATACGGAGCATTTCAACAGTTTTTTCTTTCTGGGCAGCTGTCGTCTCAAGCAGTTCGGCTTTTGCAAGTGCTGCCTGAACCTTTCTTTCGCCAACCTTCTGCGCTGTATCAATCGTAGTCGTTGCCAGTGTATCACTAAGCTTATCACTCACAATTCTCAGATCTGAGCTGACTTTATCCAATCTGGTAAGTTTCTTATTCAATCCACGGATAACTGCTACTGTTACAATAAAGTCTGTCAGATACACTGCATATAAGATTGCTATCACAACCCACTCCCAGGTTGCCGGTGTATGAGACACCTGATTTTCTACATATTTCTGAAAAACCTTTACTACCATAACGATTGCAAGGCCCCAGATCAGAGAGAACTCCAGGCAGATATATCCATGAAAATTCAACGGTTTATCTGAATAATCCCACCATCTTGCATGGAAACACACATCAAGCAGCCATCCTGCGATCAACTCAACCGCTGTAGCAAGAACAAATCCAAATACAAAGATCATTCCTTCACTCATCTGATGTCCACCACTTTGAATCGTATTAAGCAGGGCAAAAACAGAGAGCACACCAAAGCCATATACCGGGCAGACCGGTCCGTTCAGAAATCCTCTGTTTATTACTTTTCCAAGCGCAACTGCATGAAAAATAACTTCAACTACCCATCCTCCAAAAGAATAGACCAGGAAATACAGGCATATCTGAAAATATGTCATTCCACAAATCACTGCTTATTCCTCCTCTTTCATTTTCAATACAAGTAGCTTCATTATATCAGATAATTCTGTATTTACCTATCTATATCTTAAATAATCAAAGGTTACTTACTCTATCCGCAGCATTCGATACCCAATCCCAATGTGTGTCTGAATATATTGAATTTCATTCTTATCTGATTCAAGTTTTTTACGCAAAGTTGCCATGAAAACTCTAAGAGATGCAACATCATTTTCTGAAGACCTTCCCCATATCTGTTGTGTAATATAAGTATGTGTTAACACCTTACCTACATTACGAGATAATAAGCAAAGAAGTTTGTATTCAATAGGTGTGAGATGTAACTCCTCCCCTCTCATATAAGTACAGCCGGCAGTATAATCAATTTTCAGTTCTCCATTAATAAAAACAGCCGTCTTCTGTATCTCACCAGTCTGAATAACCGCGAGCCGCCTCTGTGTAACACGTATACGTGCAAGCAATTCTTCAACTGAAAAAGGTTTTGTAATATAATCATCCGCACCTGCGTCAAGAGCCTCAATCTTATCAGAATCCTCACTTCTGGCACTGATAACAATAATCGGCATATTGGACCAGGTACGAATTTTTTTTATCACATCTACTCCTTCCATATCCGGAAGCCCCAGATCAAGTAAAATGATATCCGGATTGTGTGAAGATGCTTCCAAAATCGCTTCTCTCCCATTTTCTGCTGTAAGATATTTGTACTCATGTGTTTTTAATGTTGTTACGATCAGATTTCGTATAGGGCGATCGTCTTCTACAATAAGAATTGATGTTTTATTCATTTAGTGTTACCTCACTTAACGGTAATGTAAAAACAAAAATACAGCCATGAGGATAATTATCCTTAAGTGTTAATTCCCCTTCATGTGCTTCAATAATCGAATGGCATAATGCAAGGCCCAGCCCCAAACTACGATGACTGTCAGCAATCGTAGTTTTTCCGGTATAAAACATCTCAAATATATGCGATTTCATTTCATCCGCAATCCCCGGTCCATTATCTTCTACACTTATTTGCGCTCTGCCATCTGTTCTTAATCCACGAATACATATGGTTGAACCTTGCGGTGTATATTTTATCGCATTATCTATCAAATTAACAAGAACCTGAATGATAAGTCGAACATCCATATGTGCGAGAATCAGTTCTTCACATTCCACCTGAATCTTATAAGCATCATGCTTTCGGCTGATATGTCGCAGGGATTCTGCAATAACTTCATCGAGAAGCTGATCTGTGAATTTTATTTTCAATCTTCCATCATTTAATCTTGTGACAGATAACAGATTTTCTACAACACCAATAAGCCATTCTGCATCATCATAAATATCTGTATATATCTGTTGCTTTGTTATATCATCCAAACATCTCTCATTATTCAGCAACATATCAGCATTTCCTGAAATAGAGCAAAGCGGAGTTCTCAGATCATGAGAAATTGCTCGCAAAAGGTCTGCCCGCAGCTGTTCGTTTTTCGCCAGAATAGCATTTTTTTCCTTTTCTATTGCATTTTGTGAATTTTCCATTGCAAGCGCACATTCATTGATCACAGAAAGTAAAATGCTATATTCAAAAGAATCCATTGCATCTTTTTTAACTGGTATTCCAATCACTCCGTAGACACTTTCTCCACTACGGATTGAAAGATACAAACATTTTGCACTGCTAAAATGAGTTGTTGTTACTCCAGCGCGCTGTCCATTCTCATATGCCCATCTTGCAACACACTGTTCTTCAGATGTCAGATATTCTCCATTTCTTTTATTAGTATTATTAAAAAACATCTTTCCTTCTGATAAATCATTATTTTTCACAATATATGCAACAATATCTCGATTCAACAAACGTACCAGCTGCTTACAGGTAACACAAAGAATCTCTTCACTGTTTTTCGCCTGTTGAAGTAATCTGTCCGTATCAAATAAGATCTGTGTACGAAATGCCTGTTGCTCAGATAACCGGGCATGATCTTTTAATTTGGCAGCAAGAGTTCCGGTAAGCACTGAAGATATCAACATTATTAAAAATGTCACCGGATAGCCAACTGCATATGTTTGAAAGGACATTCGTGGCTCCGTAAGAAAAAAACAAAAAAGAACAACACTTAAAAACGATCCCACCAGACCGCAGAGATAACCATCCGTTACAATAGATGTGACCAGCACGCCAAGAATATACACTGTAACAATATTGATATCTGTGAAATGAAGTTTCTGAAAAACCAGACCGATCACCGTACAACCTACAAATATTGAAAATGTCAACAAATAATCTTTTATCGATGGTTTTTCAATATATATGGGATGATGATTTTTCTGTCTTTTTGTCCACGCACTATCTTGAATATTCATATTCACTTTTGTTCTTTCACCTGGTATTCCTTCCAGTATTTTTACTAATTGTACTCCTTCTCTTTCATCAGAAGCTTCTTTTTTACTCTCTTTAAGAAAAACACCAACTTTAGATACTATAAAAAGCCCTATACTGAACATCACAAGTACGATCAATACCAGAACTGTCTTTGCCATTCATTTATCACCTCTTGTCCCTAGATATGAAAGCATTTTTGAATTGCCTTATAATCTCCCAGCACGAGAATCGTACTTCCGGCAATAAGAACCGTATTCGGCGATACCGCTATACTGACTTCTCCCTCATTCTTTACTGCAAGAATATTTATATCATATTTTCTTCTGATATCAAGTCCTCCTACTGTTTTTCCAATCCACTCACGGGGAACTTCAACTTCAAATATTGCATGAGAAGCATCTACTTCCATATAATCAAGAATATGATCGTCTGTATAACGGATAGATGCCCATTTTGCCACTTGTTTTTCAGGATAAACCACTTTGTCTGCACCATTACGTAACAGAAATTTTTCCTGTACATCTCGCTCAGCTCTGGAGATTACCAGTTTTGCTCCCAGTTCTTTTAATAGCGATGTTGTCTCAAGAGAATTCTGAAAGCTTTCACCAATCGTAACAAAACAAATATCAAAATTCCCTATTCCAAGAGATTCCAAAAATTGAGCATCCGTGCTGTCTCCAATTTGAGCATTCGTAACAAAAGGAAGGACTTTATTTACCCGTTCCTCATTAATATCCACTGCCATAATCTCATGCCCCATCTGGTTTAGCTGCATTGCAATATGTTTCCCAAAACGTCCCAGACCAATAAGTAAAATATTTTTCATTTTTTTTACTCCTTTTATCCAACTGTTATTTTTTCTAATGGCATTCTTGCACCATTATTGTTCTTTCCGGAAAATACCGCGTATATTAATGTCATTCCTCCTACTCGACCTAAATACATAAGTGCGATCAATATCAAACGTGATATTATGTGAAGTCCCGGTGTAACTCCTAATGTAAGTCCTACTGTTCCTACTGCGGAAGCTGCTTCATAAAAACAAGTCAGTACCGGCAGGCCTTCATAAACACTGATCGTTATCCCCCCAAAGAAAAGCAGCATAAAATACAGCATCGCTATAGTAGCCGCATTCTTTATTACCTGCCCATCAAATCTTCGTCCAAAAGCGCCTGCGTCTTCACGGTTTCGAAATGTTGCAAACGCATTTAATATCAAAACAGCAAATGTTGTTGTCTTCATACCTCCGGCAGTCGAACTTGGCGATCCTCCTATCAACATAAGAAAGATCATAACTGCTTTCCCCGACTCTGTCATCAATGCCATATCTGCCGTATTAAAACCGGCTGTTCTCGTCGTTATTGACTGAAAAAATGAAAGTAAAGTTCGCTCTTCTCCTGAAAACATTTTAAAATCATTGGTAAAAAAGAAAATCGCCGGCAAACAAATCAGTATCGCTGTAGTCATTAAAATGATTTTACTCTGCATGCGGTAACGTTTAAATTTAAATTTATTTATATAAAAATCTTCCCATGTAAGGAATCCGATACCACCAGTTATGATCAAAAGCATAATAACTATATTCAGCCAGATATTTCTGCTGTATCCGGTCAGCGATACAAAAGTATGGTCTGTTGTACCAAGTATATCAAATCCTGCATTACAAAAGGCTGAGATAGAGTGAAAAACTGACATCCAGATTCCTTTTATTCCAAAATCACGACAAAATACCGGAAGCAATAATACTGCTCCAAGCGCTTCTATCAGAAAGGTGCCTCTCAGAATAAATTTTGTCAGCCGGACAATACCTCCTACTTTTGGTGCCGAAATAGCATCCTGCATCGTACTACGCTGCATGAGCGATATTTTTCGTCCTGACAGCATAAATACTGATACTGCAACGGTTACTACTCCCAAACCTCCAATCTGTATAAGTGCCAGAATAACTGCCTGTCCAAAAACAGACCAGTAACTGCCTGTATCCTGCACAACAAGTCCTGTCACACATACCGCTGAAGTTGATGTAAAAAGTGCCTGATCAAACGGCGTTACAACTCCACTTGCAGATGAAACAGGTAAAGTTAAAATGAGGGCTCCTATAAGGATCACCCCCGCAAAGCCTAAAATAATTAGTTGAAATGATGTCAGATGTTTTCTTTTATGTAAATGCTCCGGCATAAATAATTTCTGCTCCTTTTTGATGATTTTACTATCATTAACTTTGCATTTTATTATATATGCCAGAGTTCAAAGATGGTATAAGATTATCAGATATGATATTAAGATTTTATAAAGATTTTAGTTCCTTTTTACTCCACACTGAATTGCCTGTGTCGGGCATATTTTCTTGCATCGCCCACACCGGATACATTCTGCACTGTTGGGGTTTTCCACAGGGTTAACTTCCATCTGGCAGGCTTTTGCACATTTTCCACAGTGGACGCATTTCTCCTGATCTATACGATAGCGAAATACAGATACTTTATTAAATATCGAATAAAAAGCTCCCAGCGGGCAGATATATTTGCAAAATGGTCGATATATCATAATAGCAAGAAGAATCGTGATTACCAAAATCACATTTTTCCAGAGGTAAAGCCATCCCACTGCACTTCGCATGGATTTATTCAGCAGAACCAGAGGAAGACCGCCCTCCAGCGTTCCTGCCGGACAGATCAGTTTGCAGAAATACGGTGCTCCCTGTCCCATGATATCTACCACAAACATTGGCAGAAGAATCACAAATACTATAAAAATGACATATTTCAATTTACGAAGCAGTTTATCTCCACGAAACGTCCGGATCTTCTTTGGAAACGGAATTTTATTCAACAAGTCCTGAATCAGGCCAAATGGGCAAAGAAATCCACAGACCAGTCTGCCAAGCAATGCCCCGACAAAAATCAGAAAACCCACTACATAATATGCTATTTTAAAGTTCCAGCTTCCGATCACTGCCTGAAGAGAGCCGATCGGGCAAGCTCCTGTCGCTCCTGGACAGGAATAACAGTTCAGTCCAGGAACACAGACATTTTTTAATTTTCCGGTATAGATCTTACCGGTCACAAATCCGGACAGATGGCTGTTTGTCAGCAGTGCCCACAATGCCTGGATTCCATGCCGTGGCCACTCATTTATCTTTAATTTTTTCTTATCCAATTCCAATACACTCCATACAGATATTAATTGCTTTTGTAAAAACCACGGACATCTCGCCTCTGTAGATTCCAAAAACCATCAGAAGGATTCCAATAATTGCCAAAACAACTCCTGTCCATTTTGTTTCTGTTAATTTTTTTATCATAATCATATTTATCTTTCTTCCAGAATCTGGTATTTCTACTATTCAGCTCTGTTATTTTGAAACATTCGCAAGTTCTTTTTCTACAATTTCTTTCCACTCATCCAGGCTATGGCTTCCGGAATATGTTTCTCCTACAATGTTTCCTTCTTTGTCAACAAAGAATGTTTCAGGGAAAGCAGAGATGCCATTCAGACGTCCATTCATCATTGTTGAATCCGGAATCAGGAATGGATAGGATGCTTTTGTTTTCTCCTGAAGGACACCGGCTTTTTTCACTGCAGCATCATCCTGTTTGCCATCATCTCCTACTGTATCAAGAACAACACCGACAACGCCAACACCTTTTTCTTTCATCTCTTCATAGAGTTTTTCCAGTTCCGGAATCTCATTGACACATGGAGAACACCAGGTAGTAAAGATATTTACCAGAGTCAGATCATAGTCACTGAATACTTTTTCTGTATAGTCTTTTCCGTCAACACCTTTTGTCTCGAATTTACCAACATTTGTAGAATCACCTGCATTGCTGGTTTCCTGCGGCTGGTCAAATGCAGAAAGCTGCTGGAATGGTGTCATCTCTGTGAGTGTCACATCGATTTTTTCCACTTCTTTTTTCAAGGATTCATCTGCATCCTTGTTGGTGCTCAGATAGTATTTGTATTTTCCGTCACTGCTGCTTCCGATTTCTTTGTGTTCTGTACAGCCTGTGAGCTCGTCCAGTTTTTTCTCTGAATCTTCGTCATAGATTCCGATCACTCCAATTTTTGCAAGGCTTTTGCACCAGTCATCATATGCTGTTCCAAGCTTGTCAACCTCGGCCTCTTTCTGCTCCTCGGTCATTTCACTCCAGCTTATATATGCATATTTAATTGCATCCGCGTTGTCATTCCATCCCTCATTAGTGATCATCGCGATGGTCTGCTCTTTAATCTGTTTAAGAAGTTCTTCAGGAAGCTTCATTGTAAGTCCAAGGAATGGATACTCATAAGAATCCTGTGCCTGCACAGTTGTCTCAGATGGTTTAAAAGTACCCTGTATAAAATCAGATGGGATTGCGTCACCATCTGCTGCAGCTGCATCTCCATCAACCACCATTCCCGCCTGATCTGCCGGAACCGCCATTGCTTCTGTACTTTCTGCTGCCATTACGGATACACTTCCAAGTGTAGATACCCCTAATATTGCTGCTGCCATAAGCGCTGTAAATTTCATAAGTTTTCTCCTTTCGATTGGGGACAGTGTTTGCGGCTTTTTGTCTGTCCCCCTGACTCGGTTATTATAGTCGCAATTATAACACCATAGCTATAAAATTTGTGTTAAGAAAACACGAAAATCAAAATTCTTTCGATTTATTTTTTTACACGAATTTTATATCTGATATGATAGTATATAGGAAAGTAAAGGGGGACACTAAAAAAGCCACAAACACCGTCCCCAAAGGAGAACGAATATGCACATATTAATAATAGAAGACGAAGAGCAGCTCTGCCGTTCGATCGCAGAGGGGCTGCGTATGGATGGCTATGAAACCGATACCTGCCTAGACGGAGACGAAGGGCTGGAATTATGTACGACTGAAAACTACGATCTGATCCTTCTGGATCTGAACCTTCCTGGCATAGATGGTCTGGATATCCTGCGGCAGTTCCGTGAGACAAATTCTTCCACACCAGTTCTGATTCTCTCAGCCCGTGGCCAGATTGAGGATAAAGTAGAAGGACTTGACCTTGGAGCAAACGATTATCTGACAAAACCATTTCATTTTGAGGAACTGGAAGCGCGTATCCGCAGCCTGACCAGGCGCAGATTTATTCAGGAGAATGTCTGCCTGAAGTGCGGCCACATCAGCTTTGACACCCGCACCAGAAAAGCACACATTGATAGTGAAGAACTCTCTCTCACCCGAAAGGAAAGTGCTCTGCTGGAGTATTTTATGCTCCACCAGAATCGTATCATCAGCCCGGAAGAACTGATTGAACATATTTGGGACGGCAGTGTAAACAGCTTCAGTAATTCCATCCGTGTCCACATTTCTTCCCTTCGCAAGAAGCTGCGCGCAGCTCTGGGAAACGATCCGATACAGAACAAGGTTGGACAGGGTTACATTCTCATGGAGGATCTGAAATGAAAAAAGAACATACAACAAAAAATCCTCTGAAAAAACTCTCTCTGCAGTGGAGGCTGACACTGATCATCACGCTCCTGATGACTGTCACCTGTGTCCTGATGTATTTTTTTATTAGTAACTCTGCTGTTACCGGAATCGAAAATCTGGGTGATTATGTCGTAAAGATCAATGAAACTGATTCCACGCCAATCACCTTTAACATTAATCCAAACACTCTGTTTGCAGGTCTTTCCGATCAGGTACAGGAAACCAAAGACCTTTTCCACACCAGAAGTATCATTGCAACTGCAATCATTATTCTCCTGAGCAGTGTCGGTACATATTTTATCAGCCGCCGTGCACTGCTGCCTCTGCGAAGACTCAGTAACGAAGTCAATAAAATAGAGGCCCAGAATCTTTCTGAGTCTCTTGAAGTTCCAGATACAAACGATGAGATTTCTCGTCTTACAGGCTCTTTTAATAAGATGCTTTCCCGACTGGATGATGCGTTTACGGCACAGAAGCAATTTTCTGCCAGTGCCGCTCATGAGCTGAGAACTCCGCTTGCTGTCATGCAGACAAACCTCGAAGTTTTTGCACGCAAGAAAACTCCGACAATAGAAGAATATCAGGACATCTTTGGAATGATCCAGAATCAGACCGAACGACTTTCTCATCTATCTGAGGTCCTTCTCGATATGACCGGGATACAATCCGTTGAACGCTCTGATTCTATTTCACTGGCAGAACTCACCGATGAAGTCTGCTGCGATCTTGCCTCCATTGCTGACCAGAAAAAAGTGGAACTGATCCAGGAAGAGGGTGACTGCACCGTTACCGGAAGCTATCTTCTTCTCTACCGTGCTGTTTATAATCTTGTGGAAAATGCCATCAAATACAATCATTCTGGTGGAAAAGTAACGGTAAAAATATCTCAGACAAAAGCACTGCCTGCTGCGCATTCCAAACCAGCAGACTATGCTTTAGTCGAAGTAACAGACACTGGAATCGGTATCTCACCTGAATATCAGGAAAAAATCTTCGCCCCGTTTTTCCGCGTAGACAAATCCCGCAGTCGCGCAATGGGCGGAGCCGGTCTTGGTCTTGCCCTGGTAGCTGAGATTGCCAGACAACATGGCGGCCAGGTAAAAGTTCTGGCGAGCAGTGAACAAGGCAGTACGATTGCACTTGTACTGCCCATAAATTCACCATTAATTGAAATTTGAACTATCATATTTATACTTTCTATAATCGAGGATTTTTTATGGATATAAACATTGAATTCGCAAGAAAAACTTCTCTTGCATATAACAGAACCTGTAAATCGCTTTGTCAGGAACTGAAATTGCCGCAGACGGCATTCGACATTCTTATGTTTCTGGCAAATAATCCCGAATTCTGCACTGCACGGGATATTGTCGAAGTCCGTAAATTAAAGGCAAACCTAGTTTCCGTCAATGTAGACAAGCTTGTCTGTGACGGATATCTGGAACGTCATGCGGTCAAAAGTGACCGCCGTAAGACCGAACTGCTCTGTACAGAAAAAGCTCAACCAATCATTGCAAAGGGCCGACAGCTTCAGCAGGATTTTATTGACCGGATCCTGACCGGCCTTGATAACGAAACGCGACAGAAATTTCTCGAGATTCTGAATATTATGGATCAGAATCTTGACAACATACTAAAAGGAGAAGCCTGAAAATGGCTTCTCCTTCTGCGTTCTACTGATACTTTTACTTTATAAAGTAATTTTTTATGACAATAAAGAAAATAACATCACTACAATTCCAAGTACGACCAGTATGATGCCAGTCGCGCGGTTGAGCGTTTTCGTTGATGCCTTATTTGCAAATACAGCAGCAATCCTTGCCCAGATAAAGGTAAATACGATACAGAGAATCCATACGGTCACATCTGGCATTCCACCGATCGCAAAATGAGATGCCGCTCCGGTAAATGCCGTGAAAGCCATGATAAACACACTGGTTCCTACAGCTGTTTTCAGCTCATATCCAAGCACAGATGTCAAAATCAGCAACATCATCATTCCACCACCGGCTCCGATAAATCCACAGATAAATCCAATCAGAACTCCACACACGATTGACTGAATTACACGTTTCTTTGCTGATACATTCTGCATGCTCTCTTTCGTTGTCATGACCGGTCTTACAATAAATTTGATTCCAAGAAGGAAGGTCATGAATACTGAAAAGTTCCCCATCGTGGCTGACGGTACAAGACTCGATACGTAACTTCCAACTACGGTAAAGGTCAGTACACTGATCATCATGATCACACCGTTCTTAATATCCAGATTCCTATTCTTTCCATATACATACGCGGATACCGCACTTGCCAGTACATCCGATGACAAAGCAATACCTACCGCCATATAAGGATCCATCCCAAGAAATGTGATGAGCATGGGACTGATCACAGCTGCAGCACTCATACCTGCAAAGCCCGTTCCAAGCCCTGCTCCCATTCCTGCAAAAAATGTGACGATCACCGTCCATAAAATCTGCATGTTTTTTCTCTCCTTTATTTAATTCTTTTTTGAATAGTTCAATTTTGAATCATTATAGCATAAGGAGAGAATATTGCAACCAACCTCTATTTATTCTTTTTCATAAAGGAATTCTTCTGGCAGCACCACTTTGAAATCTTTTGTAAGAGCACTGAAGTTATTCGGCTGGATCGTCTGCATTTTATGTGGTTTGCAAAGACTTTTTTTTAATGATCACAAAGCCACATCTCATTGACAATCTCCATATAAAAGGGGTACACTCACAGATATGAAATAAAAAAGGAGTCACAAAAATGGAATTACAGAATGGAAGACCTGAAACCACATCAGGAAGACTTGATAAAGAAATTCGTGTCTATGATCTGTTGGATAAACTTGGCATAGCTTACCAGCGTGTAGACCATGAAGCAACTATGACTATGGAAGCCTGCGAAGAAGTTGACCGTATTCTGGGCGATGACACTACTATATGCAAAAATCTTTTTCTCTGCAACCGGCAGGAGACAAACTTTTACCTTCTTCTGATGCCAGGTGACAAGCCATTTAAGACCAAGGATCTGTCAGCACAGATCAACTCTGCCCGCCTGTCCTTCGCTAAACCGGAATATATGGAAAAATATTTGGACATCACTCCGGGATCTGTCAGTGTGATGGGACTGATGAACGATCATGATAAGAAAGTACAGCTGCTGATTGATGAAGATGTCATGAAAAATCCTTACTTCGGATGTCATCCTTGTATCAATACTTCAAGTCTCAAATTCACGACTGAAGACCTCAAAAACAAGATCATTCCTGAACTTGAACACGCACCGCTCATGGTAAATCTTCCAAATCCGGAAGCTCAGAATTAAATAACACTTTAAAAATGAAAAAGGATTTTCTTTTATGAAAACACAACTGAATTACGCAAAAATCTTTATGGAAACAGTCATACTGACCGTTGCTGTCGCGATCATTGCTGCTGCGGTATATTTTTTCCTGGTACCAAGCCATACCTCTGTCAGCAGTATCTCCGGTCTTGGAATCGTACTGTCCAACTTCATCCCACTTCCGCTGTCTGCGATCACGATGATTCTGAATGTCATACTTCTGATTATCGGCTTTCTTACCTGCGGTCGGGAATTTGGTGTAAAAACCGTATATACCAGTATCATGCTTCCTGTTTTTCTTGGTTTATTTGAAAAAATCTTCCCGAATTTCGAATCTATGACCAACAGTCAGGAACTGGATGTTCTCTGCTATATTCTGGTCGTCAGTGTAGGTCTGAGCATTCTCTTTAACCGGAATGCCTCTTCCGGTGGACTGGATATTGTCGCAAAGATCATGAATAAATACCTGCATATGGAACTTGGAAAGGCCATGTCCCTTTCCGGTATGTGTGTTGCACTTTCCGCTGCTCTGGTCTATGACAAGAAAACTGTTGTTTTAAGTATTCTTGGTACATACTTCAATGGTATCGTACTGGATCATTTTATTTTTGACCACAATATCAAACGGCGTGTATGTATCATTACCAAAAAAGAAGAAGAACTTCGTAACTTCATCATTCATGAACTGCACAGCGGTGCTACTGTTTATGAAGCATACGGGGCCTATAATATGCAGAAACGAAACGAGATCATCACGATCGTAGATAAAACAGAATATCAGAAGCTAATGAATTTCATCAACCATGAGGATCCTCTCGCCTTCATCACAGTTTATAATGTATCTGATATGCACTATCAGCCTAAAGTCTGATTCGATGCCAGACCTGTGCACTTTTTTAGCACATAAAAACCGCAGCTTCCTGTATTTTTTATATACAGAATACCGCGGTTTTATTATTTCTTTATTACATGGAAATCCATCCAAATGCGTTTGCCACAGAGCTGAGCAGAATGATCGCTGCAAAGATTGGGCAAAGATATTTGATCATAAAATTGAAGATTTTCTTTCTTTTAAAGGTTCCTTCACCGAGAACAACTTCGTCTTCTATCTTCTTCAGTCCGATCACTCTGGAGATCAGAAGACATGTAGCAATTGCTGCGATCGGCATCATCACGGAGTTAGTCAGGAAGTCAAAGAAATCAAGGAACTGCATTCCGATGATCTTCACACATGCCAGTGGTCCATAGCCAAGGGATGACAGGCTGCCAAGGACGATCATGATCGCACCAACAACCAGTGTGGATTTCTGTCTGCACCATTTCAGTTCATCCTGGAAGGTAGATACTGCACTTTCTGTCAGGGCAATGGAGCTTGTCAGTGCCGCACAGAGCACCAATACAAAAAACAGAATACCAATCGGTGTTCCAAGTCCCATACTTGCAAAGACCTTCGGGATCGTGATGAACATCAGCGCCGGACCAGCCTGCAGAGTATTTGGATCTCCGCCAGAAAATGCAAATACTGCCGGGATGATCATCAAGCCTGCCATAATTGCAATTGCAGTATCAAAGATCTCTACATTAGTTGTTGAACTTTCAATAGACACGTCTTTCTTCATGTAGGAACCAAATGTCACCAGAATACCCATTGCAATAGAAAGTGAATAGAACATCTGTCCCATTGCAGCTACTACTGTCATCCATGAAAAATTCTTCGGATTTGGAATCAGAAAGTACTTAACGCCCTCCAGAGCTCCAGGTCTTGTCACTGAATAAACCGTGATCACGATTGATAAAAATACCAGAACCGGCATCATAAATTTAGACACACGCTCTACGCCATTTCGAACACCTGCATAGATGATCCCTACTGTAAATAATGCAAATACCAGGAAGCAGATCTCTGTGGATACTCCATTTGAAATAAATTCTGAGAAATAACCATCCGTTGCCAGATTCTGAGTATTTCCTTTTACATATTCAACCAGATATTTGATTACCCATCCGCCGATAACGGAATAATACGGCACGATCAGAATCGGGATGATCGCATTGATCCAGCCCCCAAAAGAAAGCCATTTTGATTTTCCGAATTTTCCAAATGCACCTACCGGACTCTTCTTTGTCATTCGTCCAAGTGCTGTCTCTGCTACGATCATGGAATATCCAAATGTCATTGCCAGAATAATATAGATTAGCAGAAAAATTCCTCCGCCATACTTGGCTGCCAGATATGGAAACCTCCAGATATTTCCCAGGCCAACCGATGCTCCGGCAGCCGACAATACAAATCCCAGTTTCCCGGAAAACGTACTTCTTTCATGATGATGTTGCTCCATAAAATTACCCTTTCCCCCATCCATATATTTTGCTCAAACCTTCATAAATAATTTCAGCTTCTTTGATAATATCATGGTTTTAAGATGACAGCAATCAATAAAAAATCGCTGTAAATTTGCACCGCATTAATGTATTAAATATTTACTGCAACTTTTCACAACGATTTTTCCATATGTTTCGTTTATTCTACAGGTTTGCAGGTACAGCCGATTCCCAGCCCATCCGGACCGATATGACAGGACAGACCAAAGGAAAGTTTATCACACATAACATCCATTCCCGGAAAGCTTTCTTTAATCTGAGCCATCCATTCTGCCGTTACTTCATCAGTGCTGCTGGAAGCCGCCATCAGATATACATTTCCTGCCTCGTATTCTTCACGGAAATTAGTTTCCAGTTCATGTTTCATCGCATCGATCATGACCTTGCGTGCTTTCTTCATACCACGGCATTTCTGATAAGTATCAAGTGTTCCTGTACTGAAATGCATGACTGGTTTAATATTCAGGACATCTGCTGCCAGGGCTGTTACTGAGCTGACTCTTCCACCTTTTTTCAGATATTCCAGGGTGCTGAGTCCAATGTAAATCGTCATCTTTTCTCTGGTTTCCTCGAGGATTTTCTTGATTTCAGCTGCACTGTAACCTTTTTCTGTCATTTCTACTGCATCAAGAACCGAACGGTGCATCGGAGTCGCTACACGACCATTGTCAACTACAAAGACTTTTCCGGCAAATTCATCTTCATTTGCCATTGCCATTGCTGCCATACAGGAACCGCTTAATGCACTGCTGAGCGGAATATATACGATTTCTTCATATTCTTTCAACATTTCTTTCCACATCTCCGCAACGTCTACCAGTGACGGCTGCGATGTAGATACATCCGTTCCCTTGCGCAGCATATCATAAAATTCTTCTCTGGATAAATCTACACCTTCACGATATACCTTTTCTTCGATATAAAATGGCATTGGAAGCACTTTGATTCCAAGTCTTTCGGCCTCTTCGTTTAAAATCCCGCTATGACTGTCTGTCATGATTCCTGTTTTCTTCATAATAACTTCTTCCTTTGTATTCTGTTTTTATAATGTTTTAATGATTGGCATCACATAATCAATGATTTCTTCCGGTGTTTCTTTCATTTCGTCCATGATCCAGCGTCTCGAAACACCGTCCAGTACACAGAGTTTTACAACCCATCCATATTTTTCTGATATATCAGAATCTGCGGATTCGACTGCTTTTCTCTTTTCATGAATTTTCTCCCCGAGTCTTTTCGTAAAAAGATCCATATTCAACCCGCGAATCGCCCACATTTCTTTATAATTCAACGATATCTGATAAAAATAATTGAACAGATATTCCCGCAGTTTTCGTTCATCAGATGTATCTAATAATGGAAGAAACTCTATATTCAGCTTCTCCGCTGTTGCGTCTGCAATACTGTCCAGTACTTCCGAAATCGATGCAAAATTTCTGTAAAAAGAAACTCTTGCAACGTTTGCTTCCTGCACAATATCTGTTACTGTAATGTCCATGTAGGATTTTTGTGTCATAAGCCGCAGAAATGCCTGCTCTATCTCACTTTTCGCAGAATGATTTTCTTTCTTGATCATAATCTGTTTGTTACACCCCGTTGCATTTCGATTCATTCATGTTACATTTTGTTTCATCAAAGAACTGTATTGTATCACTCGTTAAAAAATATGTCAACAAATGAAGAAATTTTCTTCTCTTTTTCTCCTTCAGGTCAATGGACATCTCTTCTCCTGTCTATTAATATCTATTACAAAATAAAACAACTTAGGAGATGATGACTATTGAACAAAAAATTCAAAGAACAGGGGAACTTTCAGTACTGTTTCCACTATTGAAGAGATTCTGCGATAACTGATATATATCCTTACGTCTGCTCTTTAATAATGGAAGTTCTTCTCTTACCTGCTCTTCATAGTCCATATCCAATTCAGCCAGAAGAATTCCTTCGTTTTCATCCAGCATGCCTGTCACTCTGCCCCACGGATCTGTGACAATAGAATGTCCCCAGGAAATATAACCTGCCGATACATCACGTGCCGGAGCACAACCAACCATATAAATCTGATTATCCAGTGCCCGAGTTCTGAAAGACAATTCCCAGTGTGCCGGTCCCGTTGTCATGTTGAATGCAGCCGGAACAAAAATAACTTTCGCACCATCATTTACCATCATTCGTGATAATTCTGGAAAACGAATATCAAAGCAGAGCATGACTCCTATTTTACCAAACTCTGTATCAAATACCGTGTCGCTATCACCCGCAGTTAACGTATCTGATTCTTTGAAGGTCTGACCACCTTTGACATCAATGTCAAATAAATGTACTTTTCTATGTTTCCCAATCTGTTTTCCTTCACGGTCAAAAATGTAAGATGTGTTGTAAACATTTCCCTCAGCATCTTTTTCCGGCATGGATCCTCCAATCAGATAAATTCCATACTGTTTTGCATACCCAGATAACTGCTGCCATACCGGTCCACCTTCTTTTTCGGCATAGATTGGAAAATTCTCTGTCTGATATGGGCAACAGAACATCTCCGGAAGAATTACAAAATCTGGGTTTTCATCCTTTATTTTTTCGAGATAAGTTTTAACAGTTCTTACATTTTCCATTTTATCTGCTACTGTCGGCATCTGTATGGCAGCAATCTTTATTTTTTCCATCACGTTACTCCTTTTATATTTCCCTCTGGAACGATATTTTCTTTCATACTATTCACTATTTTACATACATTGCCAGTTTTTTCAACAATTAGCGTTTGCACTTTCTATAGGACAATTCCTTTAATGTGGTAAAAAGTTAAAATTTTCCATTGACAGTGTATTTTTACAATGATAGAATTGAAAAAAGCGGCGAAGGCGTCAGTTTTTTTGGGAACTGCGCCTTTTTTCGATATTAAACAACAAAGGAGTGCTTTAATCATGAAAAAGATGTGTTATTTATTAACTATGGGATTACTTGCAGGAAGTCTTACTGTTCCTGTATTTGCAGCTTCTGATGCTGATTCTGCATCTGACAAAAAATGGGTTATCGCTACCGATACCGTCTTCAAACCATTTGAATATACTGATGATGATGGCAACTTCGTAGGAATTGATGTAGATGTACTTGATGCTATCGCGAAAGACCAGGGATTTGAATATGAACTGAAGAGCCTTGGATGGGACGCTTCCATCGCAGCTTGCCAGGCTGGACAGGCTGACGGTATGATTGCCGGTGCTTCTATTACAGATGAAAGAAAAGACAGCGGCTGGCTGTTCTCTGACGGATATTATAATGCTACACAGTCTATGACTGTACAGAAAGATTCCGATATCAAAGGATTCGATGACCTGAAAGGCAAGACTGTTGGTGTTAAGACTGGTACTCAGGGTGCTACCTATGCAGAAAGCCTGAAAGATGAATACGGATTCAACATCACCTATTATGAAGATTCACCGACAATGTATCAGGCTGTTCTCGGCGGACAGGTAGTTGCATGCTTCGAAGATACACCGATCATGGCATCCTCTATCAAAGATGGGGACCTTGCACTCCAGATCCTGGAAGACACTGCAAATGAAGGATCTCCTTACGGATTCGCTATTTTCGACGCTGACAACCAGGAACTTCTCGATATGTTCAACGCTGGTCTGAAAGACATCAAAGACAGCGGCGAATATAACAAGATCATCGCCAAATACCTTGGCGAAGATGCCGTTCCGACAGAAGAAGCTGACGCTGATGCAACAGAAACCCCTGCTGCTGAAGAAGAAGCTGCAGAATAATTTTTAAGACTCAGGCCTTATCAGATAAACTGATTTAAAACACTACACGAATTACAGGGCTGCTGCATTTTGTGGCAGCTTTGTTTTTGAAAGGAGATTTCCATGATCCAGATTATAACCAGATATGGAAACCTGCTGCTTCTTGCTATGGGACAGACCTTACTACTTGCACTGTGTGGTCTGTTCTTTGCCTGTATACTGGGTATGTTTTTTGGTCTCTTAAGTGTACTGAAAAACAAAGCATGCAGAATCATATCATCCATTTTTGTTGACGTAATCCGTGGTGTCCCAATGATCGTTCTGGCATATTTTATTTATTTTGGTGTTCCGTACTGCCTGAACAATATGATGGGATTTAATTTCACACTTACAGCACTCCAGGCCGGTACGGTCTGCCTTGCCCTTAACTGTGGTGCCTATATGGCAGAAATCATCCGTGCAGGTATCCTGTCTGTTGATCCTGGACAGATGGAAGCAGCAAGAAGCCTTGGGCTTCCATATTCACGTGCCATGATCCGTGTTGTACTTCCACAGGCAATCCGCACCATGATTCCAAGTATCATCAACCAGTTCATCATCACTCTGAAAGATACCTCTATTCTTTCTGTTATCGGTTTCCCGGAACTGGTCAATACTGCCAAAAACGTTGTTGCCAATTCCTTTATGTCCTTCCAGACATGGGGTATTGTCGCAGTTATGTATCTGATCGTAATCACGATCTTATCAAAAGTAGCAAAAATCGTAGAAAGGAGACTGAACCGTGGCCGTAAATAAAGAGAATGTCAAAATTCACGTATCACATTTAAAGAAAAACTTCGGTTCCCTGGAAGTATTAAAAGATATCTCCACCGACATTCACGAAGGCGAAGTAGTCGTTATCATCGGACCTTCCGGAAGCGGAAAGTCTACTTTTCTTCGTTGTATGAACAAACTGGAAGAAATTACAGACGGTGAAGTTATCGTAGACGGCAAAAATCTTACAGATAAACATGTTGATATCAACAAAGTACGCGAAAATGTAGGTATGGTTTTCCAGCATTTTAACCTTTTTCCGCATATGAACGTCACACAGAATCTTATGCTTGCACCCGTTGAGCTGAAAAAAGCAACCAAGGAAGAAGCTAAGGAACGCGCCATCCACATGCTGAAGAAGGTCGGCATGGATGATAAAGCAGAGGCTTATCCGGAACAGCTTTCGGGTGGTCAGAAGCAGCGTGTAGCAATTGCACGTGCACTCTGTATGACACCTGATATTATGCTTTTTGATGAGCCTACCAGTGCCCTCGATCCCGAAATGGTCGGTGAAGTTCTGCAGGTTATGAAACAGCTTGCAGCTGATGGTATGACAATGGTTATTGTAACTCATGAAATGGGATTTGCACGAGAAGTTGCTGACCGTGTTCTTTTCATGGACGGTGGTTACATCGTAGAAGAAGGTACTCCACAGGAAGTACTTCTGAATCCAAAAGAACCTCGAACTATCGATTTTCTGAATAAAGTACTGTAGATAAAGATAAAATGAGCCGCTGCGAATGCAGCGGCTCATTTTATATGCTACAAGTTCTCTTTTTTCAATAACAATTTGTACAAAATTATTTCGCAGCTTTGATCGTTATATCCCCATCCTCACTCTTAATTTCGAGGGAATTCTGTGCCTTATTTCCAGAATCAACGCTCTGTTCATCGTCTTCATCCGTCATGACTTTGCCAAGTTTCTCCGGAATATTGATTTCACTTGCTTCTGCCTCTACAGAAAGATCTGCAAGTGTTTTTTCCGGAATACTGAGTGTAATATCACCAAGGCTGCTGCGAATCTCATTCTTACCGGTAAATGTAACATTCTCGGCTTGTATATCACCATCAGCCATTTCAATCTGACTATTGGCAAATATAACATCTTTAATCTTCAGATCACCGAGATCATCTTTCAACTCAAGATTCTTAAATCTACCTCTCACAATTTTAACATCGCCATCGTCATTCTGAATCACTGCCTGTTTGGCATTCAATGATTCAATATCTAAGTCACCATATCCCATCTTGCAGGAAAAACTACTCATGTCGTTTTCCTTCGGAATATAAACAGTTACCTTATTTGAATTTTCGATCACATGGCTCTGACCGAGCATTTCCTGAAGGAAATTGATATCGATATGAATATATGAATATGACTCATTTCCCTTTTTCTCTACAAGATTCAGAGTATCATCCTGTACCTGATAGGAAAGAGGCAGCATTCCTTTATTTGTCTCAATATTGTATGCAATGTAAAAGTTTTCATCGTCAGATTCTTTTACATCCAGATCAAGATTTCGAAGATCAACATTCACAGAAGAAAATGAATTGATCTTTGTCTTGCTTAAAATCACATGGCTGTCACTGGAATCCATCATTGCGTTTCCACTGATTCTGTTCAGATCCGCTGTTTTTACATAATTTTTACCACCGGATGCAACACCAACTCCCAAAAACAGGACTCCTATTGCGCAGAGGATACCACCAGCAACCAGCAAACGTTTATTTGTTTTTTTCATGATTCTTACCCCTCTTTCCAGCTATTTTCCGTGCAAGCATAACAAGAAGCATACCAGTCCATTTGCAGAGATAGATTCCAAGAAGATACAGCAGGATTGCGCATCCAATTCCAAGTAAACCACATCCTGTGATCATCAGTGCACCCGATAAAGAATACGGGAAGGAAACAAGTCCTCTGAGCAACAGCTTGCCACCCACCAGTAAAATACTGAATGCTGCAATAAAGTCACTGAAGATCACACAGACAACACAGATTGCTGCCGCCAGAAGCACTGCAAGCATTGCGATAAAAAGTGGAACAGTCACAGGTGTTGACATGATAGCTAAAACAGCCAGCAGCGTGATTCCTTTTTTACTCTTTTTCTCTTCACCACTCTCATCCTGTTCCTGAATCTTCCGATCCAGAAGGTTATACATCAGGTCCGCAGCCGCTTCCTTCGGAGTTCCAAGCTCCTCCATCAGTCTCTGCTGACCTTCCTCATCTGTATCACTGAAATATTCATTGAAATACTCAATTGCGTCTTCATAATCCTGCTTCGGAAGTTTGCGAAGATATTTCTGCAATTTAGTCATATATTCTTCTCTGGTCAATTTCGGATCCTCCCTTCAATGATTCCGTCAATTGTATCTCTGTAGGAAATCCATTCTTTATTGAGATACACCAGTTGTTCTTTACCGGAATCGGTGATAGAATAATACTTACGTTTACGTCCCTGAAATTCCTGAGAATAGGTTGTGAGATAACCGTTTTTCTCGAGTTTCTTCAGGATGGGATATAGAGTGGATTCTTTGATATCAGCCACGATCTTGACGGTCTGGCTGATCTCATATCCGTAGGAATCCTGTGATTCTACTACGGACAGGATCAGAAACTCTATAAGTAATGCTGATACGGGATAATACATCCGATCACCTCCATAAATGATATGTAAAATAATTATATATAAAAATTTTATATATAAAATATATACATATTCATTCTAAAAGTCAAGGAGTTTTTCACAAATGAAGAAAAAAGCATTCAAAGCCGCGTTTCCATACACGATTCCTATTGGTATAGGCTTTCTTTTCCTGGGAATGTCCTATGGATTTATGATGCAGAGTAAGGGCTTTTCTGTATGGTATCCATTCTTTATGAGTATGTTTATCTTTGCGGGATCTATGGAATTCGTAACGGCAAATCTTCTACTGTCGGCATTCAGTCCGGTTGCAGCTTTCTTTCTGGCACTGATGGTCAATGCCAGACATTTATTTTATGGCCTTTCTATGCTGGATAAATATAAAAATACCGGTTGGAAGAAGTTCTACCTGATCTTTGGCATGTGTGATGAATCTTTTACTGTCAACTGTACAGTAACACCGCCAGATGATGTAGACCGTGGATGGTTTATGTTTTTTGTCAACCTGTTAAACCAGATTTACTGGGTATTCGCTGCTACAGCGGGTGCACTCTTAGGATATGTGATTCATTTTGATACAACCGGAATCGAATTTGTCATGACCGCACTGTTTGTCGTTATGTTCCTGAACCAATGGGAAGAATCCAAAGATCATCTTCCAGCTCTGGTAGGATTGATTTGTTCTGCCATCTGTCTTCTGATCTTCGGAAGCAGCAATTTTATTGTTCCGTCCATGATCTTTATCATCGTGGCCTTCACAGCCGAGCGCAGATTCAGTAAGAAACCGGAGGTGGCTGCAAAATGACTATGACAACAACACAAGCTATCATCACCATTGCGGCAGTTGTCCTTGGAACAATGGCAACGCGTTTTATCCCATTCATTATTTTCCCGGAGGGTAAAAATCCACCGGAATTTATCAAATATCTCGGAACCGTACTTCCGTATGCGGCAATCGGACTTCTTGTCATCTACTGTCTGAAAGATGTCCCTACAAGCAGTACACATGGTCTTCCTGAAGCAATTGCAATTGTTTTCATTGTACTGCTCCACAAGTGGAAAAAAAATCCCCTGCACTCTGTTACAAAAACAAAGTACAGGGGATTTTATCTTAAATTCTTTCTTTCAAATCTGTCAGGCAATCTTTCGAAGTGCCTCACATGTTCTGTCATATTCTTTTTCTACTGCTGCAAACAGTTCATCCGTACCTTCTATCGTGGTCGCTCCACGAAGTTTTTCTGTCAGTTCCTGACTTGGTGCAAAAAGATTATCAAATCCAAGGTTCAGGCAGATACCTTTCAGTGTATGTGCTGCACGAAATGCTGTCTCTGCATCTTTATCTGCCAGTGCTGTCTCCAACTGTCCAAAACTCGGATCATCCAGAAACTTAAGCGCAAATTTCTTTACAAGCGCTTCACTCACCAGTCTGCTCAGTACTTTATCAAAATCAGATCCTAATTCTTCATAACATTCTCTGACTGTCATATCATTTATCTCCTATTCAAAAAACTTTTTTCTCATATCATTCATCAGCATTTTGGCTTTGCCCCCCCCCTGGAAAAATCGGCATTTTCCGGATTTCCAAGGTCCGTATATTCTTTTTCCATATTTTTGAAAACAGAATCCATAAAATCTTCTTTTGCATTTTCAAACTCTTTGAGTTCTGCTGATTTCTCTTTCTTCTTCAGAGGGTTGTTTTCCTGTGTACTGCCTTTTACTTTGCGTTTGATCCTGTCCTGAATATCGATCAGACATTCAAGCAAAATCGGATTAAATGCACCGCATTCTCCATTCAGGATCATCTGAACCGCTTTCTCATGGGAATATGCTTTCTTATAAACTCGTTCGCCCACAAGTGCATCATACACATCTGCAAGAGAAACTACCTGCGCTGAAATCGGAATCTCATCTCCCTTAAGCCCGTCCGGATATCCTCTGCCATCATATCTCTCATGATGCCATCTGCAGATCTGATAAGCAACCATCATCAGTTCCTCATCCTCATATCCTTCCATATTTTTAAGAATACGGGCTCCTATGATCGTATGATTCTGCATGATCTTAAATTCTTCATCAGTCAATTTGCCCGGCTTGTTCAGGATCTTATCATCAATGCCAATCTTGCCGATATCATGTAATGCAGACGCTGTTGTGATCAGCAGTCTTTCTGACCATGTGATATTATACTTATCTGTTTTCTGTACAAGACTCTCCAGAATCATTCCTGTCAGTATATTGATGTTCAGTACATGGCTTCCACTTTCACCATTACGAAATTCTACGATCTGACTTAAGATTTCAACCATCATACGGTTGTTCTTTTCTTTTTCATAAACCTGATTCGTGATCAGAGTGATCAGGCGTCTTTGCTTTGCATAAAGCTTGATCGTATTATAGACTCTTCGATGCACAACTCCTGCATCAAACGGTCGATTAATGTAATCCGAAACACCCATTTCATATGCACGTCTGACGACTTCAGTAGAATCCTCACTGGAAATCATAATAACCGGAATATCTTCAAGGTAGTGATGACGATTCATATAATTAAGAACTCCGAATCCATCCATTCCCGGCATGACGATGTCCAGAAGAACCAGCGAAATTTCCCGTTCGTACTGTCTCAGTTTATCGATGCAGGACTCACCACTGTCAGCTTCCACGATATCATATTCTTCACTGAGGATCTCTGACAGAATTGCACGGTTCATCTCAGAATCATCAACGATCAGAATTCTGTATTTGTAGGTTTTGGATGTTTCACCGCCCTCTGCTTTGTCCTGAACTTCTTCATCATGTTCAGTCACTACCATATTCTTGCATGTTTTGGCCTGATACATGAACTGATCTGCTTTATGGATTGCATTCTCCACAGTACTTCCCGGAGCGGAAAGCACACCTCCGATACTCACCGACAGACGAAGCTGTGAGTATCCCGGAACCTTCGTATCATGAATTTTTTCCTGAATCTGCTTTAATTTATCTGCAAAAATCTGATCCGTAATATCCGGCATCACGAGCAGGAATTCATCACCACCCATTCGGATCAGCATATCAGTACGACGTACATTCGCCTTTACGATTCCTACAACTGTCGTCAGTGCCAGGTCACCTGCATCGTGTCCAAATGTATCGTTGTATATCTTAAAATCATCCAGATCGATCATTGCAATGCCTGCTGTCATATCAGAATTTTTGATTCGTTCTTCGTAATAGCGTCTGTTGTAGATTCCGGTAAGCGCATCTGTATATAATTCCCGATTATAGCCTGAAAGCTGTTTGATCAGTTCCGTACGTCCATCATCATCCATGATCGCATCTGACTTCATGGCATTGATCAGTTCAATCACATACGGTTTGCTGTCTATTTCTATATATTTGGAAATTACCTGGTAGATATTGGAATTCAGATATTCCAGCTTCAGTACTTTTTCTTTTTTCTGTAATGCTTCTCTGGATGTACAGTTCTTACAACGTGTACCTTTTTTCCAGAAATCATAGCATTTACAAGGAAATCCATCCACATCTTCTACACCTTTCAGATTTCCCATTTCCAGTGTATCCACATCCAATAACCGAACCACTTCAAATACTTTTTTGAGTTGCTCTATCATTACCTCGGATTCCTGCTTTGTCATTGCAGTATCATTCGTCATTCATTCATGTCCTTCCTGCGCTGCCAGCCACTGCTGCCCGTTACAGCCGATATACAACGTAACTTATTTAATGTTTTTATTATAGCATTCTGCGCATATTGCGTAAAGTTTAATATTCACAACAATAACCAAAAAAGTGCAGATTTCTATCTGGAAGAAACTCTTTTTTTGTGGTACTCTATTGTTCAGAATCATGAATTTGGAAGGGAGAATATAAATGCTTCAGGATGATTATATACTGCGTCAGATACGCGAAATGGTACGTGCAGTCATGAAAATGCTGTTCCAGGTAAGTGCAGTCGAACTGACACCTGATGTGATTGAAGATACAGATGCCAGACAGATACTTACAAATCTTACAGATCTGGCAGACAATGGTAAAATTGACGAGGCAGAAAATCAGTTATACGAAATGACCTGCGATGGTGACCGTCAGAATCTTGAAATTGGTCTTCTGTTCTACTACCACCTTAATGGCAAAGACGATGAATTTCTGGAGGCCAGTAATTTCAGCCGCGAGGAGATCATGATAGGAATTCAGGACCTTGCAGAGCGTTACAATTTAAGTGGAATCGCAGAAGCATTCCGTACAGAAATTCTGTAAACAGGAGCATTACATAATGAACAAAAAAGAAATCTCAGAAATTAAGAAACAGTTTTCTCCAAACAACTGTGCGATCACCAGAATCTGCGGCTGTTATGTGGATGGCGAGAAAAATAAAAAAACAGAACTGAAAGAAGCATTTCTTTCTCTTTCGGAAGAAGAAATGTTTAAATACTTTGAAATCTTCAAGAAGACTTTATCCGGCACAATTGGAAAAAATCTGATCAACATGGACTTTCCGCTTGAACAGGAAAAAGAAGGTGGTACCCAGGAATTTCTCATGAAACTCCGTGGCAGTAAACTTCAGGATAATGCTATACTTGAGGAATTTTATGATAAGATCATCGAAAATTATGATTATGGTGAGAATTACTATATCATTCTCATTCATGCCGTTTACGATATTCCCGGAAAATCTTCCGATGGTCAGGAGATGTTCGATGCATCCGATGAAATCTATGACCATATCCTCTGCAGCATCTGTCCGGTCAATCTTTCCAAAGCCGGCCTGTGCTACAACGCAGAAACCAACAACATCGAAGACCGTATCCGTGACTGGATCGTAGAAATGCCAGATTTGGGATTCCTGTTCCCGGTATTTAATGACCGTAGCACGGATATTCACAGTCTTCTTTATTACACTAAAAATGCCGAACAGCTCAGAAGTGCTTTCGTAGATGAAATGTTTGGCTGTACCACTCCACTTTCTGCCGGCGGCCAGCGCGATTCTTTCAACGCACTTGTAGAAGAAACCCTTGGCGAGGACTGTGCCTACGATACTGTCATGAATATCCATGAGAAACTGAATGAATGGGTAGATTCTCAGAAGGATTCCCCGGATCCTGCTGTACTGACTAAACCGGAAGTGAAACGTCTCTTTGAAGAATGCGGTGTTGAAAATGAAAAACTCGAAACTTTTGATCAGACCTATGAAGCAATTGCCGGTGAAAACGCTTCACTTATGGCTGCCAATATTACCAATACACGACGTACTGAGATCAAAACACCGGATGTTGTAATTCACATTGATCCTGATCGTGCCGCGCTGATCGAAACGCAGGTGATCGATGGGCGTAAATGCATTGTTATTCCAATGGAAGGTGATGTAGAGATCAATGGTATCCATGTTTCCAGTGGAAACAGCGAAAGTACAGAATCCTAAGATTTCCAAACAATAAGCCCCCGCAAATGCGAGGGCTTATTACATGTCATTTATTCATAAATTCCATTTACAGTAACATCAAATACTGCTTCTTTGCCAGCAAGATCTGCTGCCTGATAATCATCTGGGAATACAACAGTTACTTCTACTTTATCTCCCGGATGTGCACCAATCAGCTGCTCTTCAAAATTATCAATATATGTACCGGAACCGATTACCAGATCTGTTCCTTTACCATCTGTGCTTCCACCATCAAATGCAACTCCGTCAATCTTTCCTACATAATCAATATTGACCTTGTTTCCATCTGTAACTTCAAGAGAAGAATCTGTATTATAGGAAGCTGCTTATGTAACTTCCGGAGTTGTTGTAGCCTCAGTCTCCTCTGTAGCTTCCGGAGTAGCCGTTGCCTCTGTTTCTTCTGCTGCCTCTGTAACCTCCGGTGTTTCTGTTGCTGCAGCCTCTTCTGTCGGTTCAGGTGTTGCAGTTGCGATTGAGAATTTGTGATTATCCGTAACCTTCAGAGTCTTGAGAACCTTTTTCTCAACATTGATGTCTGCATCATCCAGCCATTTTTCTGTTGTGTCTGTATAAAGCTTATTCTCTCTTGTCGAGATAATTGACTGTTTCTTAGTCTCTGTAGCTTCTTCATCATTTACTTTATCAAGTTTTACTACATAGTAAGAAGTATCTGTCTCAATAACGTCCGGACCGATTTCTCCGTCTTTCAGAGTTCTGAGAACTTTCATAACCTCATCCGGATATGCACTGCTGGAAGAACTGCTGTCGGACTCTTCATCAGAATCTTCTTTTGCCGCATCTTCATTCACATCAAAAGTACCACTTACGGAAGAATAAGAATCATCCACTGATTTTGCAATTTCATTCAGATCTCCATCGGAACCGGCTGCTTTCAGATCATCCAGGATCTTCTGTGCATCTTCTTTTTTCTGTTTGATCTCATCATCGCTGAGATCTGCTGTACTGATGCTCACATAATCAAAAGATGACTGCTGTGCTTCTTCATCAGAAACATCTTTATCTACATCTGCAATGAGCGGATCATGCATTCTGCTCTTATAAGTCTGAAGCTCCAGATATGTCTTGACCTGATCTTCACTTACCGCAAGCTCCTGCAGTGTCTCTTCACTGTTGGCAGCCATAAATGCTGCTGCTGCATCTGCGATCTTCTGCTCGTCATCATCTGTAACTTCTACATTATAGTCTGCAGCCTTTTCTTTCATGATGTACATCAGCTCTACATCTTTCAGAGACTGTTCTACTGCCTGTTCTCCATAGGTCTTTCCGTCTTCTGCATCCATGCTCCAGATAGAATAATCCTGTCCGCCCATAAAGCTCTTATACATTGCTTCTGTCTGTGCCTGTCCTTCTCTTACAGAAAGACTCACGATTCCAAGCGGGATTTCTGTTCCATCCACTGTTGCAACTGTTTTTGTTCCATCTAATTTCTTTTCTCCACAGCCTGTGAGCATCCCCACTGCCATTACGCCTGTAAGAGCTGCAACAGCTGTTCTCTTTGTCATTGTTTTCATCTCTTCCTCCATTGCTTTACAATTCTAGCATATAAATAAGAGTATAAACTTTTTTGCCTTTAAGAGCAAGGAGAATCATAAAAATAGCCGTTTTTCACGGATATTTCACAGATTCTCCTCTTAATCAGACTATATGGATTTTATTCTTCTACAAGTGATTCCAGTTCCGTCAGAAAATCTGTCAGAGCTGTCAGTGTATTTCCAGCTCCCTCCGGAGTGAAAATAAATTTGGGTTCCTGTTCATTCTTGAATTGCAGCCCTCTTCTATATTTCTGCATCAGTACAGGAATACCTGCAGGATTCAGTTTGGCCCGTTCATACAATGTAATCTTCATATCCCCAGCGATCTGTTTGATCTCCACCACATAACATCGGTGTGCCTGTGCTTTCATTCTGGCGATCACAAGAAGATTCAGAACTGCTTTTGGCATTTCACCGAAGCGATCCAGCAATTCTTCCAGCATATCATCATAATCCTGCTGTGTCTCAATTCCGGCAATCCTCTTATAAATATCCAGTTTCTGATACTCATTGCTGATATAAGAATCCGGTATAAATGCATCCATATTCAGATCGATCGTTGTCTCAAAATCTTCCATTGTATGGATACCCTTTGCCTCCTTGACTGCCTCACTGAGCATCTTGCAGTAAAGGTCATACCCTACTGCATTCATATGCCCATGTTGTTCTGCTCCCAGAAGATTTCCGGCGCCTCTGAGTTCCAGATCACGCATTGCAATCTTGAATCCACTTCCCAGATCTGTATATTCTCGAATCGCAGAAAGTCTTTTTTCTGCAGTCTCTTTCAACATCGTATTCCTGCGATACATAAGGAATGCATAAGCAGTCCGATTTGAACGTCCGATTCTTCCACGAAGCTGATACAGCTGTGAAAGTCCATATCGGTCAGAATCATGAATGATCATCGTATTGACATTGGAAATATCCAGTCCGGTCTCAATGATCGTTGTAGAAACCAGTACATCTATATCTCCGTTAACAAATGCATACATGACTGCTTCCAGCTCTCGCTCACTCATCTGTCCATGGGCAAAATCCACTCTCGCATCCGGCAGAAGCTTCGCAATCCTTGCCGTCACATCTGCAATATCATTCACGCGGTTATAAACATAATAAACCTGACCGCCTCTTCGAAGCTCACGGTTGATCGCCTCTCTTACCGTTTCCTCATCATACTCCATAACATATGTCTGAATCGGAACACGATCCATCGGAGGCTCTTCCAGGACACTCATGTCGCGGATACCGATCATACTCATATGGAGTGTTCGCGGAATCGGTGTTGCCGTTAACGACAGTACATCAATATCTTTTTTCAGCTGTTTGATCTTTTCTTTGTGAACCACACCAAAACGCTGTTCTTCATCGATGATAAGAAGTCCCAGATTTTTATATTCCACATCCTTCGAAAGTACTCTGTGTGTACCGACTACGATATCCACCTGACCTTTTTTCAGATCTGCGATCGTCTTTTTCTGCTGCGCAGCCGTACGGAACCGGCAAAGAAGATCTACTCTTACCGGAAACTCTTTCATTCGCTGAATAAAGGTGTTATAAACCTGCTGTGCAAGAATCGTGGTCGGTACAAGATAAACAACCTGGCGGCTTTCCTGAACTGCTTTAAACGCAGCTCGCAGCGCAACCTCTGTCTTGCCATATCCGACATCCCCACACACAAGACGGTCCATAATCTTGGTGCTCTCCATATCTTTCTTAGTATCTTCGATCGCAGCCAGCTGATCTTCTGTTTCCTCATACGGAAACATCTCTTCAAACTCTCGCTGCCAGACGGTATCTGGTCCACAGACATAACCTTCTTTTTCCTGGCGGACTGCATAAAGCTCCACAAGTTCCCTTGCAATATTCTGCACGGCACCGCGGACTCTGGATTTCGTCTTTTTCCATTCCTGCCCACCAAGCCGATTCAGTTTCGGCGGTTTTGCTGTTTCTGCCCCGGAATATTTCTGCAGTGCATCCAGCTGTGTTGCAAGAATATACAGATTACTTCCATTACGATATTCGATTTTGATATAATCCTTTGCAACTTTATCTACTGCAACTTTCTCAATACCTTTGTAAATGCCGAGTCCATGCTTTTCATGCACTACATAGTCTCCAATGGAAAGTTCCGAAAAGTCCTGGATTCTCTTTCCATTGTATTCTTTTTTCTTTTTACGCTTTTTCTGCTCTTTTCCAAAGATATCTGTCTCTGTGATGACTGCAAATTTAACCAGCGGATATTCAAATCCCCTCCGTGCATGGCCATACGCCACCATGATCTCTCCCGGCTGCAGAATACGATCAGAATCCTGTCCGTAGAATGCGTTCAGACCTTCTTCCTGAAGATCTTTTGCCAGACGTTCTGCACGGGTTCTGGAACCGGACAGCAAAACGATCTGATATTCTTCTTTTTTGTACTGTTTCAGATCCTTTACCAACAGTTCAAAACTGCTTTGATAAGAGCTCATAGATTTTACTGTGATATTAAACTGACCTGAAATTTTCCAGTTAGATTTCTTCGGATCCAGCAAAGACATGGCAACACAATTTCTGTCATTTATCTTATGACACAATTCCTCCCATGTACACATCCAGTCACCGGAAAGACTGATCTCGCCCTTTTCCTTTCGATTCTCACAACTTTGCTGGAATTCCTCCTGCACAGCTTTTGCATTTTCCTCCAGATGATTAAGTTCATCCAAAAAAAACAGAGTTTCAGTTTCTTTAAAATAATCGAGAAATGAGACACCATTTTTCTCCATTGGCTGTTCTGCTGCAGGATAAATTGTAACATCATCCAGGTTTTCAAGAGAACGCTGGCTCTGTGCATCAAAACTGCGGATCGAATCAATTTCATCTCCCCACAGTTCAATACGCCAGGGATTTTCTTCTGTCAGAGAATAAATATCAATGATTCCTCCACGGATGGAAAACTGTCCTGGCATCTCTACCTGTCCAACACGTTCATACCCCATATGGACAAGCGCAGCTGTCAGTTTATCCATATCCAGGGTACTGTCGTTGCGAAAATGAATCAGTTGTTTTTCTATTTTTTCCAGAGGTGCAAGATAGTCCATACAGCCATCAATACTGGTAACGACCGTAATCTCATCCTCACGTTCCAGAAGAGCGCGAATCACCTGCATTCGCTGACGAATCAGCAGATTCCCATGTATATCTGCCTGAAAAAAAAGAAGATCCTTTGCCGGATAGTAATAAACACGTTTATCATAAAAACGATAATCTTCATACAGTTCTTTCGCAGATTTTTCATCTGCGGCAATTACCAGATGACATGGAAAAAGCCCGGAAAGCCCATACATAAGATGAGCTTTCTGGGACTCCATACAACCACTGATCTCCAGAATTCCACGATTCTTTTTTGCCTGTTTTTGTATTTCTTCCATCTCTGCAAGATTCTGCAGAGGCTGCAAAAATGTCTTCATACATTCTCCATTTTCTTGTTGAACTGGTTCATGGCCGCATCCACACTGTCAGCCAGGATCATCTCTACAGCTTTGCAGGCTCTCTCCTGCGCCTCTTCTACAAGCTTACGTTCATTGCTTCCGAATCTGCCAAGTACATGATCTGCCAGATCCCATCCTTTTGGTTTGGCTCCGACACCAACCTTGATACGAACAAACGTCTGTGTACCAAGCTGCTGAATGATATGTTTGATTCCATTGTGCCCACCGGCACTGCCTTTCTTACGGATACGAAGCTGTCCCGGTTCCAGATCAATATCGTCATAAATAACGATCATCTCTGTCTCCGGATCGATTTTGAAGTAGTTTGCCATATCCCGGACAGGACCACCACTGAGATTCATATAAGAAAGCGGCTTCATCAGAATGACAGGTTGTCCTTCGATTCTTCCCTTTCCGTACATGGCATTGAATTTCACGCCAGACTGTGGAACATTATATTCCTCCACAAGCTTATCAATCACATCAAATCCCATATTATGGCGTGTGGCTTCATACTGCCTTCCGGGATTTCCCAAACCTACGATCAGATACATCAGAATTTCCTCGCTGTATTAATTAAAATAAACCATTTCGTCTTCCAGTGGATCACACTGTTCTACATGCTCCGCAGCAAGTACGATACCTTCTTCACCCTGGTATTCGTTACGTTTCTCAATGCCGACTTTGGCTGTAACTTCTACCCATTCTCCCGGCGTCAGTTTCGGCGCATATGCGCTCTTACATACATAACCAAGAAATGTAGTATCATCTGCACAGCAAGTCATGGCTGTACGTCCCGGAACAAAGAATTTACTTCCCATTCCGCGAGGTTTCATGACTCTTGCTTTAAACTTGACTGTTTTGCCTTCATAATTTTCCGGATGATCCATTGCATCCACAAACCAGATGCCATAATCTTCCGGAAGAATCTCGATAACCGGCGCATTCATATCAAATGGCATTTCATCCTGGAAAATATCACCCAGCTCGCCTTCTTCATCCTCAAAGATAACTTCTGCTCTCTGATTTGCGACCTTGATTCCACGTCGATAAGTCGGAAGTGGATCTTCCTTTTTGCAACGGTTGAAGATAACCATATCTGTATTTTTTATCATATCCATAAAAATGGATTTCATATTCGCCATATATATCTGGAAAGTACTTCCATCTACACAGGTAATCTGCTGTTCTACTCCCCAGCCTGTCGGCAGCTGCATTTTTTCAAAATTGCTTACCAGCCACATGCCATTATATTCTATGATAACACGCTCCGGCTGATGAAGAATATCCATGGCAACCAGTCTGTCTGTTGTAAAGTCTTCCTCATTTTCAATTACCTCCACAACAGTATTATTGGCTTCAAGAATTGCCGGATCGTATTCTTCCTCCCCTTCCTCACAGAGGATCAGAAGTGTCTTTCCATCCGTATGGAAATAATCCTGCTGTATGGTAAAACTCAGGAAAGAAGTCTTGCCACTTTCCAGGAAACCGGTCATTAAATAAATCGGTACTTTGATCTCATCCATTGTCTGTATTCTCCTCTATGATTACAGGCCAAAAAGCTCAGCCAGTTTGTCCTCATTCAGTTTAGATCCGATCACGCAGAGACGACCTGTATATTCCGGTGCGCCTTCACGGATTTCTGTTTCTTCCGGAACCATATCAAAATAAATCCATGTTCCATCTTCTGCCGGAAGCATTCCTTTTGCACGGAGAATGATTCCATATTCATCAGATGCAGAAAGAGCTTCCAGCATCTTCTCAAGATTTTCTTTTGTATATTTCTTAATTGTCTCACGACCCCAACTTGTAAATACTTCATCTGCATGATGATGGTGATGGTCATGATGGTCGTGTCCACATCCGCATTCATGATCATGGTCGTGATGATGATGCTCATGTTCTTCATGATCGTGGTCATGTCCGCATCCGCATTCATGATCATGGTCGTGATGATGATGTTCGCCATGTTCATGCACATGTCCGCATTCCGGGCATACCTCCTCTTCTTCCATCAGCTCATCTGCCAGAGATACCGGATGCTCCATAACCTCCAGAAGTTTTTTACCTTCCAGTTTCTCGATCGGTGTTGTGATGATCGCTGCTTTGGAGTTAATCTCACGAAGCAGTTCCAGTGATGCCTGTGCTTTTGCTTCGTCAACAATATCTGTACGGCTCATGATGATCGCTCCGGCATATTCAACCTGATTGTTGAAAAATTCACCGAAATTTCTCATATACATTTTGCATTTCTTTGCATCAACAACAGTAGTGTAGCTGTTCAGAACCAGTCCTGTTTCTTCTTCTACGCCCTGTACTGCTTTAATGACATCAGATAATTTGCCGACACCAGATGGCTCGATCAGGATTCTGTCCGGGTGATATTTGCTGATAACTTCTTTCAAAGATGCACCAAAATCACCAACCAGTGAGCAGCAGATACATCCTGAGTTCATTTCACGGATCTGGATTCCGGCTTCTTTCAGAAATCCTCCATCAATGCCGATCTCACCAAATTCATTTTCAATCAGTACGACCTGCTCCCCCTGAAAGGCATCTTTCAGAAGTTTCTTGATCAGTGTTGTTTTACCGGCTCCAAGGAAACCGGAGATAATGTCAATTTTAGTTTTTTCCATGATTGCATTTCCTCTCTTTCTGCCCATGGGCAAAATGATTGCTAAATTACTTTATATTATTTGTTTTATACCACTAACTTATAACGTAATTTGACCAGGAGGCATAAAATACCCCCTGGTTATTATCCCTTTATATGGGTAATGGGGACATGAACCAGTCACGTCCCCACTCTATACTCTCTAAAATCAACCGTTGATCATGAAGCTGAGAAGTTTGTCGATATCTTCTTTCTCATATGCTACGATCTCAAGTTCCGGAATTTCTCCGCCGGAGAAGATGTTTGCAAGAGATACATACTGGGACAGTTTGGATTTGAGGTTTAGTCTGTCACCTTCACCTGTTACCAGTTCAACTTTGCCCTGGCAGCTGTCTACTACTTCAAAAAATTTCTCGATGTCTTTAATATTAGATACTTTCATTGTAAATCTCCTTTCAAAATCTTTTTTTTATGTTCAACTTACTGCATTTCATGTAAATACTGAGTTTCCAAATGATTTTCCTCAGTCGCGTTCAGTATAACCTATATTTTCTTAAATTGCAACGATTTTATTTGTTAAATTTATATAATTATCGATGCGCAAAATTGGTTAATTTTTACAATGGAATTGTCAATAAGTAAACACCGCAACACCATATCCTGGCAGTGGATAGTCAAACGAAAACTCTCTGTGATCACATTCCTGTGCCTCTGCTTTAAATACCTCCGGTTTCTCCAAAAGTCCATGTTCATTCATGATCAGTTTATACTGTTTTTTCTTTGGAACACCGACACGATAATCCGGGCGGTCAACCGGCGTAAAGTTTACAACAAACAGAAGGTTATTTCTCTTTGTAGGAGATTTTCTTACCAGACTGAAAATACTTCTGTATGCATCGTCTGCATTGATCCACTCAAATCCGTCAGGATCGTTGTCCCCTGCATACAATGCAGGATACTTTGTATACATATGTAAAAGCGTCTTTACAAACTCCTGAAGATCCTGATGTGGTTTTTCATTCAGAAGATACCAGTCAAGCTCCCTCTCCTCACTCCATTCACGCAGCTGTCCAAATTCCTGTCCCATAAACAGAAGTTTTTTGCCTGGATGGAACAGCATAAATGCATACGCAGCTTTCAAATTACGAATCTTTTCTTCCGGATAGCCTGGCATCTTATTAACCATAGAACATTTCAAATGTACAACTTCATCATGCGAGATGACAAGGACATATTTTTCACTGTATGCATAAGTCATAGAAAATGTCATCTTATTGTGATTGTCCTTACGGAAATATGGATCCAATTTCATGTATTCAAGAAAATCATTCATCCATCCCATATTCCATTTCAAAGAGAATCCAAGTCCTCCATCTTCAGCTTTTCCGGTAACCTGTGGCCATGCGGTAGATTCTTCTGCTATCATGACCGTTCCATGATTTCTTCCAAGTACAACGGTATTCAAATGTTTGAAAAACTCAATTGCTTCAAGGTTTTTGTTATCACCATATTTATTAGCAACCCACTCGCCATCCTTCTTTCCATAATCCAGATAAAGCATAGATGCTACTGCATCAACACGAAGTCCGTCTACATGACACTCTTCAATCCAGTAGAGTGCATTGGCAATCAGGAAGTTTTTGACCTCCGGACGGCCATAGTTATAAATCTTGGTTCCCCAGTCCGGATGTTCTCCCTGTCTCGGATCTTCATGTTCATATACTGCTGTACCATCAAAATTTGCGAGGCCTTGTGCATCTTTCGGAAAATGTGCCGGTACCCAGTCCAGAATAACTCCAATCTTATTACGGTGCAGATAATCGATCATATACTTGAAATCCTGAACAGAACCATAACGGGAGGTTGGTGCATAATATCCTGTGACCTGATATCCCCATGAGCCATCAAACGGATGCTCGGCAATTCCCATAAGTTCTACATGTGTATAACCCATTTTCTTTACATAGGCAGCAAGTTCATGTGCCAGTTCACGGTAATTATAAAATCCCGGATCATCTTCATCTTTTGCTTCATGTTTCTTCCAGGAACCGGGGTGTACCTCATAAATGGCCATAGGATCTCTGATTTCATCAAATTCCGGACGTCTTTTCATCCAAGTAGTATCTTTCCATTTATAATCAGAAATGTCCGCAATTCTGGATGCAGTGCCAGGTCTCAGTTCTGCTTCATTGCCATATGGATCAGCTTTGTATAATTCTTCGCCATGATAGCCGATAATATAGAATTTATAGAGATCTCCAACCTTTGCTCCGGGTATAAATGTCTCATATACCCCAATTGGTCCGACTTTCTTCATTGGATTTGCCTGTGTATTCCAGTTATTAAACTCTCCAACAACAGAAACTGATCTGGCATTTGGTGCCCACACAGCAAAATATACACCTTTCTTACGCCTCTGTATCGTCGGATGGGCTCCTAATTTCCTGTAAATGTCATAATGGGTTCCCTGTCCGAACAGATATTGATCCAGCTCTGTAAACTGCAACTTCTCTCCCATTCAAACGTACCTCCCTTAACAGCTATTTTATTCCGGCACTCTTTACAACTCTGCGCCTCCCATCAGCATTATGCACATTTATTATGCTGATATTTTGCATTTTTATAGACATATTATACCAATCCATAATGTTCCCGTCAATTAAAATAAGAAATTACAAGTACACAAAAAGAGGACTTGTCCGATTGCGCTTTCGAACTTGTCCTCTTTTGTGGATTCTTATTTTATATAGAATTAATATCCTGTATCATACCCATCTCCGGAGTCCTCATCTGCATAATCACTTCCGTCTCCGGAACTGTCATCATAAGATCCATCGTCTGAGCTGTTATCTCCGGAACTGTCATCTGATGAACTTCCATCCCCGGAAGAGTCATCGCCTCCTGAGCTGTCATCTTCGGAAGAATCATCTGAACTATCATCACTTCCATCGCTGACATCACTGCTGTCCGAAGATCCTGTATCACTTACATCAGAACTATCTGTTGAGCCGTCATCTGAGGTAGTACCATCTGATACCGCTGTACCATCACTGCTTCCGTCAGAAGAACCACTGTTATATCCTGCAACGATACCCTTCTGAAGTGAACTGTCCCAGAAATCAGAATAGTTTGCATTCTGTAAAGTAACTCCCTTGGCTGCTGCAAGCTCACTGACTGTCATCAGTTTATAGCCTTTGGCTACCAGTTCCGGGATCATCTTGATCGCTGCCTGTACAGATGGCTCATGAATATCATGCATAAGAATGATAGAACCGTCTGTAAGATCTCCGTTCATAACAGCATCATAGTCCTTGCTGACATCGAGATAACTCCAGTCCATAGAGTCCAGTGACCATGTAAAGAATGGCTTATTGACTGTAGAAATGATATCATCACTCCAGTTTCCATATGGTGCTCTGGCGACACTTGCCTTCTGTCCACATGCCTTCTCCAAAGCTGCATCTGTATCTGAAAACTCTTTGGCAACTGCATCCATATCAAGATCATACAGATTCGGATGATCCCAGGAATGAGATCCGATCTCACATCCAATGTCTGCCATTCGCTGAACTTCTGACTCCCAACTGCCTACATTCTGACCTAACATAAAGAAAGTTGCATGTGCATTGTTCTGTTCCAGACAGTCTAGAAGTTCATCGGTATACTCTCCCGGGCCATCATCAAAGGTAAATGCAATTCTGGTCTTGTGCTGGCTCGGATCATAAGTACCGTCATCATTGAAATAATAATCATCAAATCCAACGCTCACCCATCCGGTCTGTGCATAACCATTGTCTCCAAAATAATATGTAGAACCATCTATTTCCTGCAGTCCACCTGCATAATATGTACCATCCACATTCTGATACCATTTACCGTTCTCATCCTCATGCCAGCCAGCAGTCAGCTGAGAAGCCTTTGTCAGATCACTCGCACCCTTCAGCGGTTTACGGATTGCTGCATTTGTGTCTTTTTCTATCTGTGTCTCAGTTCCTGAATCTCCCGTATTGATATTCGCATTCGTATCTGTTTCTGCCTGTACCTGTGCCGGTTTATCTGTATTTTTCCCTCCGACCCGATTAATGACCGGAAGAATGATTCCTCGTATCACAAAGACAAATACGAGAATTATTGCAACAATATACGCGCCTTTTTTCATCATCTGACGACGTCTTATCTGCTGTTGCTTTTTGCGCATTCGTTCACGCAATACCCTTTTATCCATCTACTCCACCTGCTGTATTTTTCTATAACTTTTTTGTCTATTTATTATCATAACGCATTTAATTCTGAAATACAATCACAATTCCTGAACTAAATCAAGTTATTCTGTGAATGATGATCCAATACTTCAGCAGGTATATCAGATAACTCTTTTTAATTCAAAATTCTCTGTTACCAGAAGAAGATCTGCCTCTTTACCTGTATGAACAGACCCTGTTCTGTCATAAATCCCAATACTTCTTGCCGGATTTCTCGTGGCTGCAAAAATCGCCTGGTCTACAGGCACACCAAATTCTATTGCCTTGCACATACAGCCAAACAGATTTGTCGCAGATCCTGCCAGTGTTCCGTCTTTCAGCACTGCCTTGCGGTCCTTCACAGTTACTTCCTGTCCGCCGAGCTCATATGTACCGTTTTTCATCCCTGTTGCACGCATGGAGTCACTGATCAGAATCACTCTTTCCGGTCCGAACATTTTGAATGTTGTTCTGATCACGGATGGATGAATATGATAACCATCACAGATCAGTTCAACCATACATTCCGGATCATCCGAAGCCGCTCCGATCAGTCCCGGTTCTCTGTGAGCCAGTGGCTGCATCGCATTATAAAGATGCGTTACGTGATGTGCTCCCAGTGCCATTGCTTCTGCCGCACATTCATAATCTGCCGCTGTATGTCCCAGAGATATCTGTACTTCTTCCTTCATTTCCCGTATGAAGTCCATAGCTCCTTTTACATTCGGTGCCAGTGTTACAAGTCGGATTCTTCCACCTGATACTTCATTCAATTCCTTTACAAAATCTGCATCCGGTTCTGTAATCCATTCTTCCACATGTGCGCCCTTCTTAACAGGATCCAGAAACGGTCCTTCCATATTGATACCTGCAACCGTTGCTCCATCGCCGGACTTTTCTGCTTCCCTGATCCCTTTGAAAATCTTCTTAAGCTGTTCCTTCGGAAGTGTCATGGAAGTCGGACAATATGATGTTATTCCACTTTGTCTCTCATATCTTAAGATTTTTTTCAGGCCCTCCGGATCACCATCAGAAAAATCTTCCCCATATGCTCCATGGCTGTGAATATCCACAAGACCGGGAATGACTATAAGGCCCTCAGCATCTATAACTTCCTCTTCAGATGTTGCTTCAAACGCCTCTGTCAGTCTGTGATTTCTGATATAAAGTGTTTCCCTGCAAAAACTTCCATCTTCCTGAAAAACATTTCCATTTTTTATGATCATCCTTCGTTTGCCACATCATCTTCCGATGCAGTTTCCTCACTTTCTTCTGCAGTGTCACTGCTATCTTCCTCTGACGCATTATCTTCTGTAGTGTCTTCTGCAGCATCAACTCCAGTGTCTTCACTTTCCGGATCTGCATCTTCATTTGCCACATCAGCTTCTGTTGCAGAAGTTTCATTTACTGTCGCATTATCCACTATAAAACGTTCCACACGCATCAGTGCCAGTGATTCATTTACTTCCTGTTCACCATAATATGCAACCAGCTGATCAAAACTCTCATAGCCATATTCTGATAACAGCTCGTCTTTTAATGTCTGTATATCGTCATCGTCAAGACTGAGTCCTTCTGCATCCATGATTCCCTGAACAATAAGGTTCTGTTCCACTTTGGATTCTGCATACTGCTGGCAGTCTTCCTCATAATCTTCTTCAGACATTCCCTGAGCCTTAAGGAAATCAGACATTTCCATACCTGCTTCTTTGACATAATTTTCATTGAGTTTTTTGTATGCTTCAACCGCCTTATCCACATCTTCTTCCGGATATTCTTTTACTTCAGAATTTGCGAGTACTTCGCTCCAGGCATTACTGTAAAGATCATAATCTGCTGATTTTGTCTCATTTTCTTCGAGTTCTTTTTTGACGGCTGCACGATACTCGTCAACTGTCTTGTATTCTGTATTGGCAGCTACCCACTCATCATTCAGTTCGGAAGGCCGCGTGAACTTCTGCAGCGTAACTTTAAACACAACCGGTTTACCGGCAACAGATTCTTCATAGTAATCATCCGGGAAAGTCAGGTCCAGTTCTTTTGTCTCTCCCTTTTTCATGCCAATGATTCCATCCTCGAATCCATCGATCATTCCGCCCTCACCAATCACAAGATCATAATCTTCTGCAGAACCCCCATCAAATTCTTTTCCGTCTATCGTTCCGGTAAAATTAATCGTTACCGAGTCGCCCTCTTCTACTGTTCCGTCATTTACCTCTGTTCCGTTTTCTTCAAGATTATAATCGATCTCTGCCTGTACATCATCATCCGTTACAGTAACCGATGCTCTGTCCAGTGTCAGTCCCTTATATTCTCCAATCGTAACATATTTTGAAACATCAGAAACAGACACCAGTCTGACTGCCGAAGCAGATGTTTTTTTATCTGAGGATGCAGAATCTTTTTTATCCCCTGTATCCTGTGTTGTCTCGGTTTTGGTTTCTTTTGTATCAGATCCGCCACATGCTGTAGCAGATAAAGCCATGCACATTACCAACATCGCTGCAACTGTTTTTTTCTTCATAATAAAACTCCTTTCAAATCTGCATATCACATTTCTGGTACCGGTGTCGGTCTGGAAGAATCCCATACCTCAGATACATCAAAAAGATCGCTCAGCATATCCGGGTTATAATACATTCTGTAACCATCCAGATTTCTTCTTCCCTGTCGGAAATACTGATCTGTGATCTGTACAAAGTACTGACTGGAATCTACATTACAGAAGTAGTCATAACCCGCACTCTTATAATACTGAAATTTCGGATTATCAGAAGAGTAACCTTCCCAGTCACCAATATCTGCACCAAACGCAAAGATGATCATATCTGTATCTCCAAGGATCGGGGCTACATTTGCTTTCCATTTCTCATCGTCTGTCTTAAGATCCTCAGCAGAACGCTCTGTTGCATTCATATGTCCCCAGGTATGGCTTGCGAATTCCCATCCCTCTGCCTTCATGGCATCTGCCACTTTGGTCGCATCTTTTACATCCTGGTCATAATCGAAATCCGGATGTTCTTCCAGGAATTTCTTCTGGTCATCCTGAAGGTTTTCGCCGGTCTTATATGCACTGTCTGTTCTGTATCCCAGTACTCCGTTATAACCGGTCATCGCAAGGATTCCCTTACGTCCATGATAGGAAAAATCCGGATGTTCTTTGATAAAAGAATCCAGAAGCGGTACCAGATCATAATCTCCGACTAAAACATTTCCGTCAGCATCAACATATTCGTTCTTTACCTCTCCATTCTCGTCAAGTACAAGTTTGGATGCACAGCCATCACCGTCCATATAATGGTAATAGCTGACATCATCCTGCGAAAGGACAAACGGGATCTTGCCCTCGGGAACCATGATCTTGCCCCTGCTCATCGTACCGTCTTTATTTACCGTTGCCATATCATGCGGACTTACCAGTACATAGCCCTTGTCATACATGATCTGAATGATCTTATTAAACTCACTGACTGTTGTCATGACCTGATTATAATTTCCGGATTTTGAATCTCCATCAAATGCTCTGGATGTGTCCTCGATCAATGTATGAAAAAATACATGTGTGATTTTTTCAAGAGGATATTCAACCAGTGATTTTTTCGCAATCTGGCATTTTGCAGCAAGATCCATGTAATCTTTATTTTTTGTAAAATCATCCTGCTTTTTCAGCAATTTGATTGCCTCATCATAATTATACTGCTGATACATGATCGTTGCCTGATCAAGCACAGAATCAGAAGTTTCTGTGTCTGCAGATTCTTTTGAATCCTCTGCATCTGCATAAACGTTCTGTATCATTCTAGATCTTATGCCGTCTGTAACCGGCAGATAACCACTTCCCCCTGTCAGTGCTGCTGCAGTAAGTACTGCTGTAAGTATTAATGCTCTTTTTTTCATTCTTTATCCCCTTTTATCAGTTATGCCATTGGCGGCACCGGTGTCGGTCTTACCGGATCAAAAACACTCTTTACATCAAAAAGATCCTCCAGAAGCTCCGGGTGGTAATACATACGGTATCCGTCCAAATTTCTTCTCCCCTGACGGAAATACCGCTCTCTTATCTGTACATAATATTTACTTGAATCTACATTGCAAAAATAATTGTATCCTGCACCTTTTAAATATTCGAATTTATCGCCGTGATAATCCTCCGGTCCACAGAGGTCTGTACCAAACGCAAATATAATGATATCTGTACCTCCGATCAGCGGATCTACATTATCTTTGAATTTCCGGGTATCGGTCTGAAGTGTTTCCAGTCCTATCTGCCCTACATTCTGATGCCCCCAGGTGTGACTTGCAAAAAGCCATCCCTCTGCTTTCATGGCATCTGCGACTTTCTTGGCGCCCTCTCTTTCTTTCGCCAGGCTGAAATCAGGATGTGCATCCAGCCATTCAACCTTATTGGCATCCAGATCATCCGGACGTGTCTCATAGCTCTGGTCTGTACGATATCCTAAAATACCATTATAACCGGTAAGTGCCACAATTCCTTTTGCTCCTCTGTATGAAAAATCCGGATGTTCTTCTACAAAACGGTCGATCAGTGGAACCATATCATAATCTCCGACAGAAACGCTTCCATCATCCTCTATATATTCGTTCCGGATTTTTCCATTCTCATCAACAACCAGCTTCGATGCATATCCATCACCATCCATATAATGATAATAACAGACATCGTCCTGTGAAAGAACAAACGGAATCTTCCCTTCCGGGAGAAGGATCTCTCCTTCTGTTATATTGCCATCAGCATCTGCCTTAGCCATATCATAGATACTGACCATGACATAGCCTTTCTCATACATAGTCTCTGTAATCTTGTTGAATTCATCGATCGTTGTCATAACTTGATTGTAATCAGCTTCTTTATAGTCTCCATCAAATGCTTTAGATGGATCTTTTATCAGTGTATGATAAAAAACATGTGTAACTTCTTCCAGTGGCCAGGACTTACAGGAAGCTTTTATTTCTTCATATTGTTTTACCGCATCCTGCATTTCTGTATTCTTTTTATAGCCACTGTATTTCTGAAGCAGGCTGATTGCCTTGTCATAATCATATTGTACTGCGAGAAGCTTCGCATCTGCCAGAATTTCCTCCGGGGTTCTCTCATCCACTTCCAGATCTGAACGACTCTGTTTCACCGCATCTGTCAAAGTCGGCTCCGATGAGTCCTTTTCTGCTGATTTTTTTGATGAAACCTGACTTTGCCTGCTTTCTCTGGTCACAAAACTGACGATTCCGGTGACTGCACTCACTGCTACCACTACGGTAACAACGGCCATGCTTCCCAATACGATCAATTTTTTTCTTCGTTCCTGCTTTTTTATGCGGTGTTTTCTTGCCTGGCGTCTCTCGCGAAGTGCCTTTTCCTGCTCTTCTGACAAACGTTCCATTTCTTTTATTTCATCTGAATACAGTTTATTCTGACTGGTATTTTTATTTCTGTCGTTTTTCTTCTCCATACTAACTCTCCAGGACCTTTGTTCTGTAATTCTTAGTGTACCCACAAATAAATTTATCTTTCAGATTTTTCTAAAAACCGTAAATTTATTATACCTGTTTCTCTGTACCTTTGCTACAACTTTTCCTGTTCTTTATGGAATTTTATGAATTTGTTTGCCTTTTGTAATAAATGATGTTAGAATATAATTCGCATGACATAAGTTTGTAAATTACATATTGAGGAGGGTATCTATGAGTACACTTACCATCGTCCTTCTTGTGATCCTGGTCGTTCTGATCGCTGCTCTGATAGCTCTTTATTTCTTTGGAAAAAAGGCTCAGAAGAAACAAGAAGAACAGCAGGCCCAGATTGAAGCTGCTAAGCAAACCGTTTCTATGCTGATTATTGATAAGAAGCGACTTCCGTTAAAAGAATCCGGTCTTCCTCAGATGGTGATCGACCAGGCACCGAAGCTGATGCGCCGTTCCAAACTGCCAATCGTTAAAGCAAAAGTCGGACCAAAGATCTCCGTTCTGATCGCAGATGAAAAAGTTTTTGATCAGATTCCGGTCAAAAAAGAAGTCAAGGCCGAAGTCAGCGGTTTATATATCGTTGGCGTTAAAGGAATCCGTGGTTCCCTGGAAACACCGGCTCCTAAGAAAAAAGGCTTTTTCAAAAGATTACTCAACAAATAAGGACACATGCAAAATGCCTGAGAGAATCATCTCCCAGGCATTTCTTTTTTCGCTTTAGTTCTATCAATACTTATTACAATATAAGATTCTCCGAATCTCTGGACTGTGCCTGAACCGTAAGATAGCAGTCAGCCACATGTTCCTCATTCATATCCAGTGCATAATCAACTTTCAGATGAATATTATCCTCTTCTTCCTGCAATTCCAAACCGGTTGCTGCAATCCCCATCTGAAGTGTTCCAAACGGTGTAGAATAAAATGTCATATTTTTCTTACCCTGTTCGAAAACCATATGTACATTTACCTGCCCCTGCTTGCGGACTTCCACTCCCTGCGCCGACATCTTGATATAGTTGACCGTCGGTTCTGCCGTATCGTCCATCATTTCTTCATAACGAAGATAATGGCTTCCATTTCGATAATAATACTGTCCCGGGACAACGATCTCGATTGGTTCCTGTTCCTCTTCCGGATCCATCATCTGAAGTCCGCGTACATGTATAAGTACATCTTTTTTCATATATCTCTCCTGATTCTGATAATTATCAATATTTTTCAATATCAATTTTCTTAGTCATTTCCACATCATACGGAAGAATCGAATTGGCAAATTCCTTAAACTCATCTGCAAGATCACTTACATAAAATCGATAAGGAAATTCCTCTTCCTGCTGTCCGGTACTGAGCATATTTGTTTTCTGCAGAAGATTCTTCAGTTCCAAAGCCGTCTCATACGCAGGATTTACCAGTCTTACTTTTTCTCCCATAACTTCCCGGATCGTAGATCGGATCAGCGGATAATGCGTACAGCCGAGAATCAGTGTATCCACATCTTTATCTTTCAGTTCCTGCAGATATCGGTTTGCAACTTCTACGGTCACCGGATCATGCAGCCAGCCTTCCTCTACCAGAGGTACAAACAGTGGGCAGGCCTTACCGATCACCGTAATTTCCGGATCCAGTTTCTTCAGATAAGCTTCGTGAATTCCACTGCCAACTGTGCCGACCGTACCGATCACACCAACTCTTTTATTGACCGTCTCTTCTGCAGCAACCTTTGCTCCTGCTCCAATCACACCAAGAACCGGTATATCCTGTTCATGCTGTACCGCATCAAGTGCAAATGCACTTGCTGTGTTACAGGCGATCACAATTGCTTTCACCTGCTGTTCTTTCAGAAAATGAATGATCTGTCTGGAGTAGCGAATAACCGTATCTCTGGATTTACTGCCGTATGGAACTCTGGCTGTATCACCAAAATAAACAATCTTTTCCGAAGGAAGATTACGCATGATCTCACGTGCCACTGTCAGGCCACCTACTCCGGAATCAAACACACCGATCGGTGCATCTCTATCTATCTTCATATGTAATTCTCCAGTTCTGTTTTATATGTTCGAAAAAGTAAAATGAACTTTTCCGAACATATCGATATCTTACCACCTCTCAATAGCTTTCGCAAGCCAGAAGGATATCTTTGGCCTCTGTTCTGATGGAAATTTTTCGACATCGCAGCCATACTGATCCCATTCTGAAAAACAGAACTCCGGATAAATACTGCCCCACCATGCCAGAACATTTTTCTGCGATCCCCTCCATTGTATTCCACACAGCAGACTGATGACTATCATTCCTGTTATCATAGAGAGCAGGATTCTGTTTTCTTTTTTGTATATCTGTTTCATCCCGGAACCTCCTGTTTCTTTTTGTTATTTGCTTTGCAAAATAATATTCTTTCAGAAGTATTCCCCAAAATCGCCATATTATTCCAGCCAGACCTGGATCTGATCTTCGGAAAGTGTAATTTTCGGAAGTTTCTTTAAAGTTCCATTCTGATACCACTGATAATAGACCTGCCGCAGAGTCACACCATTTTTCTGTTCTCTGTCCATTCGGTTTTCCATAAGACCTGTAATATATTCTCCGACCGATGTTCCACCTTCCTTCCAGCCCAGCAGTTTTTCCGGTTCCTGCGTCTGAAATACATATATATTTTCTCCTGCCAGCGGTTCTTCTCTGAGATATTCAAAAAAATCTTTCCACATATCGGTTTCAGTCAGGTCCTGACTCAGTATCAGTATCTGCAAATGTCCGATATCCAGATATTTTTCCTGGGATCTTTCATAACGACTTTTTATTCCCTCAAAACTTTTCCCACGGACCTGGAGTGTCTGATTGCCATCCTCTTCCTCTTTTCCCTGACCGGTCGCTCTGGGAAGATCCGGCATTGCATAGGTCAGAATGTATTCTCCCTCAGACACATCAACTCCCATAGCCAGCGGATACATTCTCTTTTCCGGTTCTATTCCGGCACAACCGGTACAGCTCAGAATAAATACCATTAAAACAGCCACTGCAGAAGCTGTTTTTTTTCTTCTCTTTTTCTGTCCCCGGAAAAGCAGACAGATCTGGATCAGCACTAGTCCCGGAACAAAAAATGTTCCCAGATACATTTTATAGAAATCTGCGATCCCTCTGTCATCTATTCTGACAAAAGAAAACGCATAAATTACTATGGGAAGCCAGTATTTTCCGCTTCTCAGATGCACCGTATCCAGTATACAGATTCCGTAATGGAAACAGCTTCCCAGTGCAAAAAAAAGCCCGTACAATAAAAAACCAATCCAGAGTACATCAAACCTGGCAAGTACATTTCCCGGCAGGTCTGCTCCTGCCATCAGCGGAAGGACCGGATAAAGTTCTTTCTGTATCCGTCCCCACCCCAATACAGAAGGCAGGATAAAAAGAATAAGCAGTAAAATTCCGCTGACTGTAAGAATGGCCGATGTTACGATTTTTCCGGAATTTCCTCTTTTTTCAACATTCTGCAATACAAACGGAAGAAGGCTGATTCCCGAAAAAGCACACACCATATCATATGTGCTGTAAACGATCTCCTTTCCCCACAAGCGACTTTCCTGCAGCATTTCTTTCAGATATTCTGCATTCCCCTGCCCGATACACAACAGCAGCATAAGTATGATCACAAATAAAAAAATCCCTCCCGAGACACCGGCCATCCGCCCTCTGCGCTGCATCCCCTGATCCGCACCATATGCACAGACTGCAACCGCCCAGAAAATCAGCCATCCGGTTGCAATCCCTGATACTGCCCACACCGGTATGATCTGCTCAATGAGTGAAAGAATATAAACTCCTGTCATGATCAGATATATTAAGAAAAAGCTTCCCAACAGGCTGCCTTTTAGCTTTCCCATTATTTTTACAGGATCTGCATAACAGTAAGAAGTTCTCATCAGAAAAAAGACATACAGCAAAAGGATCAGAACTGCAGCCATGATGCCCACTGTTCCAGACATTCCCTGTTCTCCGTTATATCCCGGAATACAGATCAGAAGTGGTGCAAGAAAAGAAAGTATAATCTGATGATACAACTGTCTGTGTGATATACGATTGTTTTCTGCATACTTCATGACTCACGCCCCTTCCTGTCTGTAATCTTTCGCAGACGGATACTCTGTTCCTTTCTTGCATAGACCGGCCTGTATTTTCTGGCTTTGAAAGGTATTCGAAAAATACCATTACCTGTCTGTCTAACGGATTGTTCTTCCACAAAAGGCACCAGATACGGTATTCCAAAGCTCAACAGGCCTGACAGATGTGATACTGTAAGATAGATGCCAAGGACAACTCCATATATTCCAAGATAGCCTCCCAGAATCAAAAATCCATATTTCAGCAGGCGAAAAGCAGCTGCAAATTCTTCATCCGGTATGACCATAGATCCAAGTGCCGTAAGTGCTACGATCATAACAACAATAGGACTTACCAGATTGGCACTGACTGCCGCATCTCCTATGATCAGGCCGCCTACTATTCCGATTGCATTTCCAAGTGCACCGGGTACCCGGACTCCGGCTTCCCGTATCAGTTCAAAAGCGAGTTCCAGTAAAACCAGTTCTGTCACACTTGAAAAAGGTACTCCCTCCCTTGCATCTGCAAAAGACAGCAAAAGATTCGTTGGCAATATCTGTGTATGAAACCGAATCACTGCCAGATACAATCCCGGAAGCAATGTTGCTGTCAGCAATGCCAGATAACGCAGTATTCGAAGAAATGTTGCCATCTCAAAATGATGATACCAGTCTTCACTGCTCTCCATAAAACTGCTGAATGCACCTGGCAGGATCAAGGCAGACGGAGAATTATCACACAGAAGTGCGATTTTTCCATTGAGAAGTTCCAGTGCCGTCCGATCCGGGCGTTCCGTCACCTGATACTGCGGAAAAGGCGAATACCAAGGTTTCTCAGTCAGCTGTTCCAGCATTCCACTGTCCAGAATTCCATCTATTTTGTATTCCTCCAGCCTGTTTTTGACCTCTTCCAAAAGTTCTTCATGTACCAGATCTTCGATATACAGTATCTGAATCGTTGTATTGGAACGGACTCCACTCTGATATTCTTCTACTTTCATTCGGGTATCACGGATCCTTTTGCGTACAAGCGCAGAATTTGTTTTTACTGAATCCGAGAAACCTTCCCTGGAGCCACGCAATACCTTTTCTGATTCTGCCTCAGAAACTCCCATATCCGGATACCCTTTGCTGGAGATTTTCATTGCCTTATTGTAACCATCTATAAAAAACACTGCATTTCCAGACAGGATTGCTCCAAAAACTTCATCCATATTTTCCAGTTTCTGCACATCTGCAATGCCCAGACTGTTATTTTTGAGAAATTCCTGTATTTTTTCCGGCGGTATTTTCCAGAAATGATTGATCATTTTTCCAATCGCTGAATCATCCAGCATCATATTCGATACCGTAACTTCAATATAAACCATAAGGCAGTCCACTTTACGATCTTCTCCCAGACGCATCGGACGTACCAGAATATCTGCACAATTTTCGCATTGCTTTCGGATATATATCTCATTATCCCTCAGATTTGACGAAATCCTGATCTGCTCTGTTTCTTTTACTGATCCTTCTACTGGTCCTTCTACTGCTTCTCTCATCATTTCCTCCTGAAGACAGATACCTGCTATAATAAAATTGAGAATAAAAAAAGAGATACACTTTATGCATCTCTTTTAGAATAACCAGATTATAAGATTTTATGTGTGCAGACACTGCTGACCGTTCTATTTATGAACCTGTCGGTTCTGTGTCTCTTCACGGATAGACCGTATGATTGCCTCCCGCTGATTCTCAATATGCTGATAGGAAATCTCCTGTGCCTGTTTTACATCACGATTACGGATTGCTTCGTAAATTTCTTCATGTTCTTTGACGAGAAGATTTCTTGTCTCTTCATCCTTCAGATACTCCACACGGTAACGATAAATCTGTTCCCGAAGATTATTCAATACCTGATTCAGTCTTCTGTTATCAGAAGATTTATAAATCACTTCGTGAAATGCCACATCGGCCTCTGCAAGCTTGACCAGATTACCCTCTGCCATAGTTGCTTCGAAGTCTTTGGCCGCTTTCCACAATTCCGCCAGCTGTTCCTCTGTCATACGTGCACATGCATTTTCAATAGAAAGATTTTCCAGAGCAATTCGAACTTCCAGAACATCATTCAGATCTTTCTCTGTGATATTGGCAACCTGTGCACCTCTTCGGGGAATCATCACAACCAGACCTTCCAGTTCCAGTTTTCGCATAGCTTCCCTTACCGGAGTCCTGCTGACACCAAGACGTTCTGCAAGTGCAATTTCCATCAGTCGTTCTCCTGGCTTCAGTTCACCTTTTAAAATTGCTTTACGGAGTGTATTAAATACAACATCGCGTAATGGCAGATATTCATTCATGTCTACAGAAAAATCATTTATCATAAGTACTTCCCCTTTCTTACTTTTTATTGTATATCTGTGTTGCAAATACAGTTTTCGCCAGATGACTGTTGCGAAGCGCTTCCGTAGCTTCCCGAAGTTTACTGCGGTCATCAAATATTCCAAAGACGGTCGGTCCGCTTCCGCTCATCATTGCCTTAAGCGCACCGTTCGCTTCCATAAGATCTTTAATCTCCTGAATAACCGGATACTGACTGATGATTCCCGGTTCAAAAACATTTTGCATTTTCGCAGTAAGACTGTGAAGATCCTGATTCTCAATGTCACTGATCATTCCATCAATATCCGGGTGTGACTGAATCTGATCCAGATGAAGATTCTCATAGGCAAGTTTTGTGGAAACATTGATTCCCGGTTTACCAACCAACACATAGCATTTCGGCAGTCCCGGAAGTCTGGTCAGCTTCTCTCCAATTCCTTCTGCAAGTGCAGTTCCACGCATAACACAATACGGAACATCCGCACCAACCTGTACTGCCCTCTTCATCAGTTCCTCTTCACTTAATCCAAGACGAAACAGACGATTCACTCCTACAAATGCTGCTGCTGCGTCCGAGCTTCCTCCAGCCATACCAGCTGCCACCGGAATAAATTTCGTCAGCTTCATAGAAAGGCCTTCTTTGATATCAAATTCATCCATAAGAAGTTTTGCTGCTTTATATACCAGATTTCTTTCATCTGACGGGACATATGGAAGATTGGTAGATAAGGAGATCCCCGGTTCTTCCTTCTTCCGGATATCCAGAAGATCATACATCTGGATCGTCTGCATGATCATTCGAACCTCATGATATCCATCCTCTCTTTTGCGAAGAACATCCAGTCCCAGATTAATCTTGGCCATTGCACGTAAACGCATAAATTCACCTTCCATCCTTTGTACTTTTCGTTCCTTTGTACTTTGTATACAAACATGATCTGGCTATATTTTAGCCGATTTTCATACTAAATTCAATATTATTCTTCGACTTTTTTCACCAGAAGAAGTGGTGTTCCGGAAGATACCTCATCCCCGTCCAGATTATTCATCTGTATGATCTCCTCCACCGTTGTATAAAATTTTTTCGCAATATTCCACAATGTATCACCTGGTTTCATGATATACACTGTAATTCCCGGCATATTCCGGATTTTTTCCTGATCCAGTGGAATTTCTTCAATTTTTTCAAGAATCATCTCCTCACTGCACTGGATCACAAGCACATTCAGTCCTATCGTCGCCCGGATCTCAATATCATTGCTGTCTACCATTGTCGTTGAAAGCTGTTCCAGTTCCGTATGCAGATAATATACACTGTTTTCTGTAATGCCTTTGGCTTCAACTACGTGACTGAACGGCAGCATTGCTTCCATGGAATAAAACGGCATTTCATCATTTTCTACAATATACAGCACTTTTAGTCGTACAATTCCTTCTGCCAGAATTCCATCTTTAACGATTTGGATTTTGTCTATTTTTATTTTGCCCTGGCTGTGACAGATCTGAAGGATCTTCCCCTGTGTCTCTTTGACTTCTATCCTGTCTGCGATCCTGCATCGGGAGAAATTACGGACAAGAAGACTTTCCAGTATCTCTTTCCGACCTTTTGGCATACACTGACGAAACGGTGTATACACATCCATGATGACCTCATGATCTTCTTCCTGATAAAGCTTCATATCCAGTTCCAGTACAACATCTGCCTGAAGCTTTCTTTCTTCTCCATCCGCATCCGGTTTTACCTCCAGGGTCTGATTGATCACAGCAGCTTCCAGATTTGGGATCATTTCCGAAATACAGCCTGAGCACTCCACCTCTCCATTAAATGGTATAGAATGTTCTATCCACTGGAGCGTTCCACTTTCATCATCACCTGTATATAATGCAAAAATAAAAAGTTCTCCTTTGGCTTTTACACTGTTTTCTTCCGGTCTGAGATCCAGTCCACGAACTTCTGTTGTATACCAGAGCAGCTCTGCTATATTAGGTTTGTTCGATACAAGTGTTATTTCCTCTTTCAGGCGCATAGTATCCTTTTTATGTATTACAAGACTCAGTACACGCATTGTTTTTTTCTGCACAGATACTGTCTCATCATCAAGAGATACCGGAAGCCGTACTCCTGTCAGCTCATCTACAGAAGCAAAAAAAGTAACCACTGCTTTAATATTCATTTTTCTGGAATGGATGATATGAATGCTCAGATCCTCAATTTCCCATTTCAGGCACATTTTATCCCCGTTGACTATTCCATCCAGATTCAGTGTCTCTTCCATTGGAAGATTTGCAGAAAGACTGTAGATCCTGCCATCCTCCTCACCGACATAAAGAAGATCTGCCTGCAGTTTTCCTTTCAGAAATGCATGCCCTTCATTCAGGCGCACTTCTTCTACTGTCATCTCCCCCTTATTCTGAATCATACGTCCAATGTCCGGTTTTACATCCGGTACATTGTAATCCACATCAAATGTTACCTGGCTGGATGCCTTGCTCTTTGTCCTTAATATCTGAATATCTTCTTTTTTTAATTCCACAATTCCATCCTCCCGTCTCACTGAAACTGCACCGGACCATCCCGGTATTCTGTCTTTATCACAATATACGGATATGACGGTTCCCCGCCCTGAATCTTTTCCGCCGGACCGATCAGTTTTGTTTCAAAAAAAACTGCATTTGAAGATGCAGAAAGTTCTTTTACCTGAATGCTGTATCCTCCACTCATCTGTCGGCCATACCCTTTTGCCAGAAACAGCTCCGTTCCCTTCTGATAGGCAATCTGAAATTCTGTTTCTTTCTTTTCTCTGATCAGCTCCTGCATTTCTTCCGGAATCTGGGAATCCTCGATCACGGTATATGCAAGTGGTGTTTTATTTTCTTCCTCGATCCGTATCATCTGACATCCGCCCAACATAAGAAAAAGCACTGCCAGACACAGCAGAGAAGCTGCTTTTTTCATAAATTCTCTCATTTCCCGGTATTAGATTTCTTCAGTATGTATTCTATGCAGAGTATAAAACATTTATTGCAAGTATTTGCAAAATCACTTATACTTGTACCAGAGTCTTGCTATGCGGGACATCTTTTTGACAGAAAGAGGAATTCATTATGATTCGTTTAGTTATTGTTGCCATCACGGTCATTGGATTTCTGATTTTATCTATTCCAATCCTTTTTGTGGAATGGATCATCGGAAAATTTTCACCGCGAACAAAAGAGATCAGCTCTCTTCGTATTATCCAGGCAGTTTTTAAATTTATTCTGTGGGAAGCCGGAACCAAGGTCACGATAATCGGTGAAGAAAATGTCCCAAAAGACACACCAGTCCTTTATATTGGTAATCACAGAAGCTACTTTGACATTGTACTTTCCTACAGTCGCTGCCCGATCCGTACCGGTTATATTGCAAAGAAAGAAATGGAACGATATCCGCTTCTTTCCAACTGGATGCGCTATCTGCATTGCCTGTTTCTGGATCGTAAGGATATCAAACAGGGACTGAAAACCATCCTTACCGCTATTGAAAAGATCAAATCCGGCATCTCCATCTGCATCTTCCCGGAAGGAACCCGGAACAAAAACAAGGATGAACTGGAACTCCTTCCGTTCCATGAGGGAAGTTTCAAAATTGCCAGCAAATCCGGATGTGCGATCATCCCGATGGCGATGAACAATACCGCAGAAATTTTTGAGGCACATATGCCAAAGATCAAATCCACACATGTTGTTCTGGAATACGGTAACCCGATCTATGTAAAAGAACTTTCCAAAGAGGATCAGAGGCATCTCGGAACTTATACTCAAAATATCATTTACGAAATGCTTGAAAAGAATAAATCACTGGTATAAAAAAGGTATCATAAATACAGAAATATAGGAAATGATCTTCAAAGAATCTCTCCTTTGTCTGTATTTATGATACCTTATGTTTTTTATGTATGTATTTTAATAATTTTCAAAGGATAATCAACTGTTGTCGTTTATCTTTCATATTATCCAATATGTACTGCTCCGATCGCGCGGATGTCCATCGGATATACATTTTCTTTTCCAACAAATCTGGAAATATATTCTACGTAATTATCCTGTTCTTTTTCCGGCACGATTGCTGCGATAACACCTGCAAAACCGCCTCCATGAACACGGCATACACCTGCCCCGATCTTCTTGAGGAAGAGCTGAGTCAATGCAAGTGTTCTGGTAATCTTCTGCTCATGAAAATCTTTCATTGTGTAGCAGTTCTGAAGAAGTTCCCATGAAGATTTTCCTGACTCATCGATCAGTTCAAGGAACTTGTCATAATCATTGTGATGAATCGCATCTGCAGCATCTTCTACGCGTGATGTTTCTCCAAAGAAATGAAGTGCACGAAGGACGGCTCTGTCATCTTCAATTTCATTGCAGTGTTCAAGAAGTGCATCTACATTTGTTTCATGAAGGAGTTCCACACCAAGTACTTTTGCAACCGCTTTCATCTCACCAGGGATCTCAGAATATTCCTGACTGAGATCTGCATGACCTTTTCCTGTGTTTACAATAACAAGTCTGTATCCAAATTTTCCGAAGGAAAAATCCAGTTTGCTATATTTCAGGTTATCTCTGTCTGCAAAATCAAACAGTACCGGACCACCAACTGCACATGCCATCTGATCCATCATTCCGGATGCCTTGTCCCAGTATACATTTTCTGCGTACTGACCTACTTTGGCATAATCATTAAAGGACATTTTGCTCTCATTGAAAAAGTAATCAATGATCGTACAGATCAGCATTTCAAAAGAAGCAGAAGAGCTGACACCTGCTGCCGCAATAACATTGGTGCTGACATAAGCATCAAATCCACCTGTTTCAAAACCATTCTTCTGCGCACCTTCCATCATTCCTGCTACAAGTGCTGCTGTGCCTTTTTTGTAATTACTCTTGCTGAGTTTTGTAAGGTCAACTACGATTTCATCCCTGTATCCTTCACTTGTGATACGGATCACCTGTGTTCCATTCGGATAAGCCGCCCCTATCGTATCCAGGTTAATGCTTCCTGCAATTACTTTACCACCGTTATGATCTGTATGGTTACCAATGATCTCTGTTCTTCCAGGTGCTGTAAAGTATTCTGCCTTATCCTGCCCATAGATTTTTGAAAAATTATCTGCAAGATTTTTGAAACGTGCTCCGCTGATTTCTGTTTCCCCGTAAATTTCCTGAAGTTTTGCTGTTTCCGGTAAATTCATAACTCTGTTCTCCTTTTACATGTTATTTGTTGCAACCCATATAGTATCCTGCTTGTTTCCGCTCTTTCATCATGCACTCTGTTTTGCATATCTGATACTCTCATTATACTGCTTTTTCTGTAAAATACCTTAATTAATCTGCGAAAAACAAGTAAAATCTTGCGTATCTCATAAAAATATGCCTATAATAGGAGAAGAATAACCGTAATTTTATGCGTTTAAAGTATCTCCGCATACAATCTGATATATCTGATCATATCTGCGCGATACCCAGCTGTAAGGAGCTTAACATGCAAATTATCACAAATCAATTTCAAAAAGAACTAAAAAAACATGGAAGCGATCACTTTCCCTTTCTGGTCAGTTATCAGTGTCTGTCTGAATACGATTCCAATTCTTTTATGTGGCACTGCCATCCGGAAATCGAGATTACTTATGTAAAAGAAGGCTCCATGCATTATCGTATAAACAACCGCTCCTTCCATCTGAAAGAGGGCGATATTATCTTCTGCAATTCCAATGCCCTCCATTCCGGAGAAATGGAAAATCAGGAGGACTGTTCTTACATACCGATCACCTTTGATCCCAAACTGATCTATGGTTTCTTTCAAAGTACCATCTGTACCAGATATGTAGATCCTGTGATTCAGAATCTCGCTGTATGTGCGGTACATATTGATTACAGTGAAAAATGGCACGAAACTTTTCGTGACCGAATGCTGGAAGTCATCTCACTCGATAAAAAAAAGCCGGATTTCTATGAACTGGATATTTCCATTCGGATGCAGCTCCTGTGGCGGCTGCTTGTGGAACACCTTCCGCATCAGCCTGTATCAACTACTTCTGATTTCACAGAATACGAACGAATCCGCAGGATTCTCTCCTACATCGAACAAAATTATATGAATCAGATTACACTGGATGATATTTCCGAACATATTCATTTGTGCGAGAGTGAATGTACCCGTCTTTTTAAACGCCATATGAATACTACCCTTTTTTCTTTTCTGCAGGAATACCGGATCGAGCGAAGCCTGGAATATCTCAATACCAAAGAATCCATCAGCAGTATTGCTGAAAAAACCGGCTTTTCCGATTCCAATTATTATTCCAAAGTATTCAGCAAGATTAAAGGATGCAGTCCAAGAGAATACCGAAAAAATTTAAAGGAGACCACCTCACATGAACTATAACGATGCAAAACAAAAATTTGAAACTTATCTTGAAAGTTATGACCGCAGCAATGACAAAGTTCGACTGAAGATCATACATACTTATGGAGTCGTACATGATATGAGTGAAATCTGTCATCGGATGCACCTGACAGAAGAAGATACTGAACTTGCACGCATCATTGCCCTGCTTCATGACATCGGACGTTTTGAACAGTTAAAACGCTTTGACAGTTTCGAGCCAACAACCATGGACCATGCCGCTTATGGAGTTCAGGTATTATTTGAAGAAGGAATGATCCGACAGTTTGTTCCGGAAGACACCTGGGATGATATTATTCGCACCGCAATTGCCAGACACAGTGATTTCCACCTCGAAGGAATTACCGATAATCGGACGCTGCTCCATGCACGTCTGATCCGTGATGCAGACAAACTTGATAACTGCCGCGTAAAACTGCAAGATGATCTTCTTGTTTTTATGGGTGCTTCAGGCAAAGAAATTGGTGCACAGGAGATCACTCCTGTCGTTTATGACACTGTACTCAAAGATCAGTGCATTTATTCCCCGGACCGTGTAACCAAAATGGATTACTGGGTATCCTATGTTGCTTATTTCTGTGATATCTATTTCCGTGCAAGTTTTGATATCATTGAAGAACATGATTATCTGAATAAGATCATCGACCGGATTCCATACAGCAATCCTGATACAAAACAGAAAATGGAAAACATTCGCACACATCTCGCAAAATATATCCATGATGCACCAGGAGTCAGACACAATTACAACTCTCTTCCGTCTTATACCATGTAGAATTTTTTCTAAAAAGCCAGGGATGCACAAAGGGGACCGTCAAGTCCCCTTTGCGTAAATCTTAAAAATCCATTTTTATAAAAGTTTTATTTAACAAAAACCTTGTCCAGATGCCAGATATCATCCACATATTCCTGGATAGTTCTGTCAGATGTGAACTTACCAGCGCATGCTGTGTTCAGCATAGCCATACGAGCCCAGCCTTTTTCATCTTTGTAGGCTTCTTCCACTTTCTTCTGTGCTGCTGCATAAGAACGGAAGTCAGCAAGGATAAAGTACTGGTCTGCTCTTTCTCCACCATTCTGGTTAAGAAGAGAATTGTACAGGTCACGGAACAGTTCTGTATCAGAGGAGAACGTTCCATTGACAAGCTCTGTCAGCACCTGACGAATCTCATCATCTGTATTGTAGATAACTCTCGGATCATATCCACCGTTGTTTTCATAGTTGATTACTTCGTCTGCGCTCAGACCAAAGATAAATGCGTTTTCTTTGCCAACTTCATCAACGATCTCAACGTTAGCACCATCCATGGTTCCAAGTGTCGGTGCACCGTTCAGCATGAACTTCATGTTACCTGTACCGGAAGCTTCTTTACTTGCTGTAGAGATCTGCTCAGATACATCTGCTGCTGCAAAGATCATCTCAGCGTTGGATACACGATAGTTCTCGATGAATACAACTTTCAGCTTGCCTTCGATAGATGCATCATTGTTTACAACATCTGCTACAGAGTTGATCAGTTTAATGATTTTCTTAGCACGTGCATAACCTGCAGATGCTTTTGCACCGAAGATGAATGTTCTTGGATAAAAATCCATTTCCGGATGTTTCTTAATCTGGTCATACAGATAGATTACATGCAGGATGTTCAGAAGCTGACGTTTGTACTCATGAAGTCTCTTAACCTGTACATCGAAGATAGAACGTGGATTTACCTCTACTCCGTTGTGCTCCAGGATATATTTTGCCAGACGAACTTTGTTCTGGTATTTGATGTTCATGAATTCCTGCTGTGCTTTTTCATCATCAACATAAACTTTCAGTTTGCTGATCTGAGACAGATCTGTGATCCATTCCGGTCCGATATGATCTGTTACCCAGTCTGCAAGAAGCTGGTTTCCGTGAAGCAGGAAACGTCTCTGTGTGATACCGTTTGTCTTGTTGTTGAATTTCTCCGGCATCATTTCATAGAAATCTTTCAGTTCCTGTTTCTTAAGGATTTCTGTATGAAGTTTTGCAACACCGTTTACAGAGTAACCTGCAACAATTGCAAGATGAGCCATTTTTACCTGTCCATCATAGAGGATTGCCATCTTCTTGATCTTGTCATAATTTCCAGGATATTTAGCCTGAATGTCAAGAATGAAACGACGGTTGATCTCTTCGATGATCTGGTATACACGTGGAAGCAGTCTGGAGAACAGCTCAACCGGCCATTTCTCAAGAGCCTCTGCCATGATTGTATGGTTTGTGTAAGCAACACATTTAGTTGTTACAGACCATGCATCATCCCATCCAAGTCCTTCTTCGTCCATAAGGATACGCATAAGTTCTGCTACTGCTACTGTCGGATGAGTATCGTTCATCTGGAAAGTAACTTTTTCGTGCAGTTTCATGATATCTTTGTGGTTCTT
>QWCV01000237.1_pt1 | contig 93019 bp, 76 predicted proteins | sample 1972621 | NCBI WGS metagenome assembly QWCV01 (sample SAMN09866699, study PRJNA288562) | Human gut metagenome isolate pre2_stool, whole genome shotgun sequencing... | isolation source: gut | host: Homo sapiens | place: USA: California | reverse complement strand
GTCCTATGTGGCACATGATGAATTGTGGAATCTGACGCCCACAACCCGGAGTATCAACAGCAGTAAAAGCAACAGCCTTCCGGACTGGAATATGTATTTTCCATTATTATGTAAAATGGAATATTTGTCCTATGAATTGATGTGGGAATATCCAGAAGTACATAAAGCCTTTGATAAATGCGCGAAGGAGCATCTGAACAATCAGGAGATCAGGCATAAACTTTATCAGAGTGGTCTGTCGGAAAGGGAGTTTTCTGGACGTTTGGAGGAGGTTATGTTTCCGGTCTATCAGTCGGCAAAAAGTATGGGATTTTCTAGTTGGAGCTTGAGGACATAAGATGATGTGTAACTACTACGAAAGCAATGCAGAACGCTATGCGACAGAAACATTTTCCGCCGATATGTCGGAACAGTATCAAAGATTCCTGCCTTTGCTAAAAAATGGAGCAAAGATTCTGGATGTGGGGAGCGGGAGCGGACGTGATGCATGTTATTTCCAGAAACAGGGATATCAGGTCACAGCATTGGAACCATCTAAGAATCTCTGCAGAGAAATACGGAAAGTGTTTTCTGGAGAAATTGTGTGTTCAGAGGTCCAGAACTATCGGCCGACGGAACGGTACGATGGGATCTGGGCGTGTGCGTCATTGATTCATCTGAAGGAAGAAGAAGTGCTGCATTTTTTTGAGAAGATTGATTTGTATCTAGAGGACAGTGGGATTATATATGTTTCTGGGAAAAATGGGATTTCCACAGGAGAAGTGGAGGATGGACGTTTTTTTCTTGAGTTTACAGAACAGTTGGTAGAGAAAATCCTGACGGTGAATAAACAATTGAAACTGGAACAGTTGTGGTATACTGAAGATGTAAACAATAGAAAAGGATTTCGATGGTTGAATGTAATATTTCGATAAGTTTAAAGTAGTGATTACCTCTTGGCTCATTTGAGGTGGGTTTGTCCTTTGGTATCAGAGCCCGTAAATCCTTATTTGTTTATGCATGAAACAGAGCTTTTTTATGGCTCTGTTTTTATATTGTTGTAATACCATCAAATTGACTTTAAGCGTGGTTTGGAGTATAATTAATCTCGAATAACTGTACATTATTTACAAGAATAGAGGATAATTATGGAATACTTATCACTTAGGCAAACAGCAGAAAAATGGGGGCTTTCGATTCGTAGAGTGCAAACTTTATGCAGTACAGATAGGATACCGGGAGCTGTTAAGATTGGTTCCTATTGGGCAATTCCGATAGACGCGGAGAAACCAAAGGATGAAAGAATTAAAACTGGACGGTACATAAAAAAGAGAGCTTAAGAAGTATCAAAACATAGAAGATAATTTCGAAAACTGAATATAGCAGTGAAGAGTATTTGGTTTTATGCAAGATGAAAGGGAAATACAAATGAGGACAAAAAGCTTGCCACCTTATGCGCCTACTTTAATTGAATCAACAAGGGCAATCGGATATTCGCTTGAAGCTGCAGTAGCGGATATTATTGATAATAGTATTGCGGCTAATGCAGTGAATGTTGATATTTATTTTTTCCCGGTAGATGGTGCATATATTGCTATTCTTGACAACGGAAGTGGAATGAATGAGAAAGAAATAAATATTGCAATGCAGTATGGAAGTAAGAATCCAACAGAAGAAAGAGATAAAAAAGATTTAGGACGATTCGGACTGGGATTAAAGACTGCTTCTTTATCGCAATGCAGATGTTTAACGGTTATTTCAAAACAGGGGGAAAGATTAGAAGGGCGCCAATGGGATATTGATCATGTCATAGAAGTGGGGGATTGGTCGTTAATTATTCTTGATGAGGAGGAAATAAATGAATTTCCTCAAGTTGAGGAATTAAAAAAATATGAATCAGGTACATTAGTGATTTGGCAGAAATTAGATCGTTTAAAGGCTGGTGAAATCAATTTTGAATTATCACTTGGACGAAAGATTGATCGAGTTAGGAATCACTTATCGCTGGTTTATCATAGATACTTGATGGGTGAATCTGGAATTAGGAAACTTAAATTGTTTATCAACGGGGAAAAGGTAAAGGCAATTGATCCGTTCTTGACAAATAAAAGCGTACAGGCGATGGATGATGAGACATTGATCATTCAAGGCCATAAAATATTGGTGAGACCATATATTCTACCGCATATTTCTAAACTTACATCAGACGAAATAAAAATGTTAGGTGGTAAGGATGGCCTTCGAAAACAGCAAGGGTTCTATGTTTATAGAAATAAAAGATTATTGGTATGGGGAACTTGGTTCAGGATGATGAGACAAGGTGATTTGTCTAAACTTGCTAGAATTCGTGTTGATATACCAAACACATTAGATGATTTATGGACGCTCGATATAAAAAAATCTTCTGCGTTACCACCTGCTGAAGTTAGAAAAAATTTAGAGATTATTATTAATCAAATAGCAGAGCGTAGCAAACGGACGTGGACCTTTAGGGGGAAAAAAGAAGTAAGTGATACAGAAACACATATATGGAATCGTATGAAAAATAAACAGGGTGGATACTACTATGAGATCAATCGAGAACATCCATTTGTACAACAATTAGTAAAAGTCGATCCGAGTTTGAAGATGTCAATATATGCTCTGCTACAACAAATAGAATTAGGATTACCACTTAATCAATTATATGTGGATTTGAACAATGATGAGCAAATTACAAATGATAATGAACAATCGATTGTAGATGTGAAAAAATCATTAGAAGCAATGATTACAATGTGTGCAGAGAAACAGGAAAAATGTGATTTACTTGATGCAGTTGTACATATTGAGCCTTATTCATTATATTCTGATGTTGTAGAAGAACTAAAGAAGGAGATTTTGGGAAATGAGTAATCCATGTGTTGAACAATTAGAAAATATCATCTCAGCGTATGTTAATAATATTTACAAGGAAATTCCACCAACAGAAGAAGAATTTATAGAAAAAGCAACCTTGTTACGAGATGCAAATGCTCAAATAATGCCAGTTTCTGATGATGAATTTGAAGAGATAATGGCAAGACTTAAAGAGTCGCTAGTTATTCAGATGGATGTAGGGGTATATATTAATGATCGTAACAATGGTCATCAATCATGGCTTCCTTCTAAGAGGGCTGATTTTGATTTCTTTTTTTGGAATAGATATAAAAAGTATCTTGAAGAAATTAAACATTGGAATCCAAGAGTTACTACTAATTTGGGAAAAGTTTCTGATGAAATATTAGACTTATGTGGCGATCCATCAGAGGATCGTTTTGCAATAAAGGGATTAGTATTAGGGGATGTACAATCTGGAAAAACTGCTAATTATACAGCTATATGTAATAAGGCTGCAGATACAGGTTATAGAATTATTATTATTTTAGCTGGAATGCAGGAAAATTTGCGTAAACAAACACAAGAACGGTTGGATGCGGAATGTACTGGGAGAAAAAGTGAATATTATCTCGATCCTAAAGCTGAGCAGGGAATAAAAAACCAACCGGTTGGTGTGGGGAGATATGGAACTAATAAAAAAATAGTTGCATTTACTTCAGTAACAAAAGATTTTGATAGTGGGATTCTTAGAAATAATAATTTAGGTATTGAGAATGTTAATTGCCCGGTTGTCTTGGTAGTCAAGAAAAATAAAAGAATTCTCAATAATTTAATTAAGTGGTTATCGGATAATAATACTCAAAATGTAGCAGGACAGATTGATCTTCCGCTTATGCTTATTGATGACGAGGCAGACAATGCATCAGTAAATACAAAAGATGAAGATTCCAAGCCTGCGGCAATTAACGACTGTATTAGACGTTTGTTAAATCTCTTTAGCAAGACAACATATTTAGGAATTACAGCAACGCCTTTTGCAAATATTTTTATTGATCCAGAAAAAGATGATGACTTATTCCCGGCTGATTTCATCTATGCATTATCGGCTCCAACTAATTATATTGGTGCCGATAGAATATTTGGGGAGAATTCTGATAGTGATTATATGCTTCAGGAAATTAATATGGAGAAGTTAGAGGAATGTTTTCCTCCGAAGCATAAAAAAGATTTTATTGTCGAAAATTTACCTGAGGATTTATATGAGGCGTCATATTATTTCTTGTTATTAAATGCTATTCGTGATTATAGAGGAGATATAGCAGAACATAGATCGATGATGGTACATATTAGTCTTTACACGAATGTTCAGAATCAGATACAAGAAATTTTGAATATGTGGCTGGATCAGGTTAAATCAGATGTACGAAATTATGCTAAATTACCTTTAGCTCAAAGTGAAAAAATAAAAAATATTAAAACCATGCATGTTGTTTGGGATAAGTATAATTTGAGCGGAATCGTGGGGATAGAATGGGAAGATTTACTGAAAAATTATTTACATAAAGCCATTTCTCCTATTGAAGTTCGTGCAGTAAATATGAAAACAGGTGCGGCAAGTTTAGATTATTTTAATCATAAGAATGATGGATTACGTGTTATAGCTGTAGGCGGAAATAGTATGTCTAGAGGTTTGACTCTAGAAGGACTAGGGGTGACATATTTCCATCGAAATACTAAGATGTATGATACATTATTGCAGATGGGACGCTGGTTTGGTTATAGACCAAACTATGGGGATATTGTAAAGATTTGGATGACACCGGAAGCGATTGACTGGTACGGACAAATTACTAGAGCGACAGCAGAGCTTAAAGAAGAAGTTGCAAAAATGAGAAATGCAAATCAAACACCTAGAGATTTTGGCTTAAAAGTGAGACAAGATCCAGGAGCTTTAATAGTAACCGCACGTAATAAGATGAGGACCGCTACAGATTTAACCTGTCCAGTTTCTGTTTCGGGCAATTTACTGGAAACTCCAAGATTAAAGGCATCAAAGAACATTTTGTCTTCTAATGAAAGAATATTTAAGAATTTTGTAAATTCATTAAATGATATTGGAAAAAAATTTTCAGACACAGAGCGTACAAAGGGTCATTATTATTGGAAGAATGTTCCAAGCGAAAGTGTTGCTCAATTGTTATTGGATTTTGAAACAAATCCTTGGCATTTGAGTTTTAATGGAAGGGCTTTGGCAGAATTTATCGAAAACCATCAGTGGAATGAAGGTTGGGATGTAGTATTAATAAAAAAGGGAACTGGAATCCCGTATGATGGGGTATTAAAGTGTGGTGCCGAGAATCTAGTGATTGAAGGAACTGAAAGAAGGCAAATATTAGCGGATAAAAAAATGATTAGTGTCAGTGGTACAAAACTTCGTGTAGGAGCAGGCGGTTGTACGCGAATTGGATTAACTCAAGACGAGATTAAAGATGCAGAGAAAGCCTATAGAGAAATTCCAGGTAACGAGAACAAGAAAAATGTTCCCGACAAGGCTTACTTGATATCAGATAGAGCGCCCATTTTGATGCTTCATGTAATTCAAGCAGATTATTCAAAGGCTGAAAATAAAGATCTGCCAGAATTTTTGTTCGCTTTGGGAGTGGGCTTTCCTAAAACAAGTAGTTCTACTGAAACAGCTAATTATAAGGTGAATCTGATTGAATTAAGAAATTGGGTAGACGTTTACGATAATTATGATGAAGAGGATATGTAATGGACAGTAAAGAGAAGGAATTAAGAGAAAAATGGAATACCATTAATTACTACTCTGGCGGAGCATTGAAATTGTCAGTAAAGCATCCTCTTGAGTGGTATGTTCGTTATGCGACTCCGGAGCATAAGTCGGTTGTAATAGTAAGTCAAAAGGCGCTAAAAAAGATTGACTCATCAAAGTGTATTGACGCTTCATGTAATCAACGAAAAGATGGTAAATATGCTATATCTTTCACATTAATGGACAGAAAACAAGAAGATGTGTTCATCACAATGACGGGAGATATTATTGAATATTCAAACGTAGATACTGATGATATCGCATTATTAAAAGTGTTGCGTAGATATAATGCGTGGCTAAAATTATTAGACCATAAAAGTAATGCTATTTTAGGAAGCAATACCCAGAAAGGCTTGATAGGAGAACTGTTATTTCTTAAAGAGAAAATAGAAGCAGGTATGGCACCATCTATAGCATTAGCTGGGTGGGTTGGACCAGAAGGTGCAGACCAAGATTTCGTTTATGCGGATTGTTGGCATGAGATAAAAGCAACGGGTATTTCGTCGGTTGGGATTTCAATTTCATCAGTTGAGCAATTAGACAGAGATGATGACGGAGAATTGGTTGTTTATCGTATTGATAAATGCGCTCCAGATTATCCAGAGTCATTTACTTTGTACGGATTAGTACATAATATTATAGATTTAATTTCGCAAAGAGGGGAGAATCCTGATGAATTAATTTTGAAATTAGGATCTGCTGGCTACATTGACATGAAAGAATATGATAAGCAACATTTTAGAATGTCTTCAAAGCAGATTTTTTCTGTAAGTGATTCATTCCCTAAAATAAGGAGAAGTGATATTCCTGCTGAAATTATAAATGCGGAATATCAAATTAATATACCTAGTATCAAAAATTGGGAGAAGCAATAAAAAAGGGAGAAGGTCAAACATGGATTCTGCCGAATTTAAAAAGGATTTTATAGAGAGCATAAAAACTGCAGCAGCAGTTACAGGAGAAGGATCATGTGCATCCTTTGTGGACAACATGGCTCAATATTTGATTGATGCTGAAGCATTAGCAGATTTTACACCATCTTTTTATACAGGGAAAAATGGTCGTAGTAAATATAGAGTAGATGGATATACATATGATGAATTTGATAATACAATGAATCTTATTATCGCTGATTTCGATGGGAATGATTTAGAACGTCGGCTCACTGGGACAGCTGCAAATAAGAATTTTGGTCTGCTCCTTAAATTCCTTGATACAGCATTGACAACTAATTTGTATCAAGAAATAGAAATGAGTACACCATGTGCAGATTTGGTAGATTTATTACGTTATAATCGAAAAATGATTCGCAAATACCGGTTTCTTGTGTTTACAGATGCAGATATGAGTTCTGCAATAAAAACCATTGAAATAGAGGATTATGATTCTGTCCCGATAGAAGGACAAATTTGGGATATTGATCGATTATATCGAGTTTGTTGTTCTGAACAGGGACGCCAAATTATAGAAATTGATTTTAAAGAATATTGTGGGGAAGGTATACCTTGTATTGAAGCAAGTTCAGCATCTACTGAACAGTATAGCAGTTACCTTGGCGTTATTCCTGGAACAGTTTTGGCGGATATATATGATAAATTTGGTAGTAGATTATTAGAAGGAAATGTACGTTCCTTCTTGTCTACGAAAGTGGCGGTAAATAAGAAAATACGAGGAACCATTCTAAATAATCCCAAGATGTTTTTTGCCTTTAATAATGGGATTTCAGCGACTGCTATGGATGTTGAAATAGAGAATACCAATCACGGTAAATTTATCACATTTGTTAGAGATTTCCAGATTATTAATGGTGGTCAGACGACAGCGTCTATTTCAAATGCACGATATAAAGATAAGGCAGATTTATCATCTATTTTTGTGCAAATGAAATTAACTTCGATTGATGAATCAACTTCAGAAGAATCAGATGAATTAATTAGAAATATATCCAGATCATCGAATAGCCAAAATAAAGTTAGTGATGCTGACTTTTTCGCATCACATCCGTTTCATCGTCGGATGGAACAGATTTCCAGACATTTGTTTGCACCAGCATCTGAAGGTGTTCAATATGAAACAAAATGGTTTTACGAGAGAGCAAGAGGTCAATATTTACAAGAACAAATGCGCTTGACACCAGCAAAGAAAAAACAATTTGAATTACAGAATCCTAAAAACAAAGTTATTAAGAAGACGGATTTGGCCAAGGTGCAAAATACATGGAGAGGATTTCCTCAGATTGTAAGTAAAGGTGCACAGACTAATTTCAATTCGTTTGCAGAATATATAGACGAACAGTGGAATGAGCACGATGAGCTGTTTAATGAACAATATTTTCAAATGACTGCTGCATTGATTCTCTTATTTCAGTATTTAGAAAAAACCATACCAAAACAACCTTGGTATGAGGGGGGATATCGTGCAAATATAATTTATTATACGATAGCTCAATTTAGGAGATTGATACATAGTCAATATCAAGGGATGGATCTTGACTTAATGCTGATTTGGAACAAGCAGAGTGTGCCAGAACAAGTTGGAACTGTTTTAATTGCTCTTGCTGAATTGGTACTTCTTAAAATAACTGATCCATCAAGAAAGGTCGCTAATGTTACTCAGTGGTGTAAGAGAAATGATTGCTGGGAAGATGTTAAAAAGATCAATCTAAATATTTCTGAGGATATTGAGAATTATTTAATCACTATTGATGAACAAAAAGTAGCACAAAGATATGCAAAAAAGGAACAGAAAGTTGTTAATGAGATTCAGGCACAGACAACTGTTGTAAATTATCCAGTAGAAATGTGGAAGAAATTGTCGGAGTTTGTTGTGAAAAATCACATGGTTACTCCAACAGATGTATCTGCATTAACAATTGCTTGTCAGATGCCCTTAAAAATACCAAATACTTATCAATGCAAGCGATTACTTGCATTGTTACGCAAAGCCTCCACGGAAGGCTTTAATATTGAAGCGTAAAATGGAGGAAATATGTACAATACGATAGACTTGTTTGCGGGTGCCGGAGGGTTGAGCCTTGGATTTATGCAAACAAAAAAATTTGATATAAAGGTTGCTTTTGAATTTAATCCTACTATGCAGGAGACGTATAAGAAAAATCATCCGGGAGTTGCTGTGTTCGGAGATGTTAGAGATGCAAATTATACAAAGATAAAAGAAAAATATGGCGATATTGATGTTGTAATAGGAGGACCACCTTGTCAAGGATTTTCTAATGCTAACCGCCAAAAAAACCATGCAATTAGTCAAAATAATTCTTTAGTAAAAGAGTATATAAGAGCTATTTTAGAATTAAAACCAAAGGCTTTTGTAATGGAAAATGTTAGTATGCTTAGATCAGATGTTCATAGATTTTATTTATGTAGTGATGATCAAGCATTAGTTGATAACAACATAATAGAAACATCTAATACGGAGCTACTTTTACTTGACGCAACATTTGTGTTTGATGGAGTGATAAGCATTGTACAATCTCAAGAATCAGTAGAGCAATATAGGTGGGATGATATTGACTACCTTGAACTCAATGTAATTTATAAGGCATCAAAAAATGCAGGAAAATTTAAAGGTGTATTAGAAAAACATAAGACAAAAATAATAAAAATTGCAGAAAAACATAGAGATTTTGATGAAGCTGATCCTATTTTTAGGGCAGACAATGTGGCTTTTGATGCAATGTTGAATTATTATGCAGGAGAAATAGCGGAATCAGAAATTCGAATGTTAATTGAACCGGCCATTATGTATCAGAGGATGATAAGTAAGGCTCAAGAGATATTTGAGAACGATATAATAGTTGATAGTTATACTGATAAAAAGGGACTCGTTGCAAATATCCGTTCCTATGCAGTGCTTGATTATTTAAAGGCAAAATTGTGTAGCACAGATAATGAAGATGGTTATGCAATTTCGGCAGACGTTTTATCGGCAACACAATTTGGCGCGCCACAAAAGAGAATGCGTTTTGTAGTCATGGGAATTCGTAAGGATATTGCGAGTGAAGTGAAACTACCAGAAGGGAAGTTCAAAAAAGGTCCATTTAGAACCGTTGAGGATGCGATTAAAGATTTAGAAGATGTTGATCCTGTTTTCAATATTTCTGATGATATAGATGGCATTAAATTGCAAGAGAAATCAGATTTAAGCGAGTTGGCTCAATCACTTCGGGATTCTAAGGTGTTGCATAACCACATTATAACCAAAACAACGGATGTCGCGATGAAACGTTTTATAGCATTAGAGCAAGGTCAGAATTTTCATTCGTTATCTGAAGAATTGAAGACCAACACATATACAGATGTAACTAGAACTCAGAATACGATTTATTTACGTTTAAAGTACAATGAGCCTTCAGGCACAGTTGTTAATGTGCGTAAATCGATGTGGGTCCATCCTACAAAGAATAGAGCTATTAGTATTAGAGAAGCAGCGCGTTTGCAGACTTTTCCAGATAGCTTTGTTTTTTGTGGGACAAAAGATAAGCAGTATCAGCAAGTAGGAAATGCTGTTCCGCCTATAATGGCAAAAGCTATAGCCAAGAAGTTAGCCAATCAATTAAACAAAGCATTGGAAAAGAAATAAGGAGAATATATGGGCCGAAGAGAGTATTATTTTAACTCTATCAATAAAACATAGAGTCGGAACAACTGCTCGAGTTAATAAGAAGATCTGAAAAAAGTCAATATATTCATATGGATTTAAATAAATCATTTTCAGTGAATAGGCAGATACTGTTATCTAATAATAAAGGTTAAAATATGGAGAATAGGACAGGACAAAAATGGTCCAGAGAGGAAACGATATTAGCTTTTGAATTATATTGCCGCATACCATTTTCTAAAATTACAAAAACTAATAAGGATATTATTGAACTTGCGAAATTATTGGGAAGGTCTCCAAGTTCTGTTGGCTTAAAAATGGCAAATCTTGCTCATTTTGATCCGGAGATACAACGACGTAATTTGAGTGGGATGGCTCACGGAAGTAAATTGGATAAAGACATTTGTGAAGAATTTGCAAATGATTGGGAAGCACTATATTTAGAATCTCAAAGAATATTAGCGGATAAGAAGAAAGTTCCTTTTGAAGAAATGATAGATTTGGGTATAGAAAGTGATTTGGCATTATGGCCAAAAGGCGAGTATTATGATGCTCAGGTTAAATTGCGCATGGGACAGTATTTTTTTAGGACAGTTGTTTTAAATGCATATTCTAACAAATGTTGTGTTACAGGACTAAAAGTTCCTCAGTTATTGATTGCGAGTCATATAAAACCATGGCGTGTAAGTGATATAAGAACAGAGCGGACTAATCCGTGTAATGGTTTGTGTTTAAATGCTTTACATGATAAGGCATTTGACCGGGGATTGATAACCCTGAGTAAAAACTATGAAATGATTATTTCTTCCAGGTTAAAAAATATTGAGATGGACAATGATACAAGAAAATGGTTTATGCAATATGAACATCAAAAAATAAATTTACCTGATAAATTTATACCCGATAAAAAATTTATTGAATATCATAATGATATGATTTTCCAAGGTTAAGGGAGTGGAAAAAGTGGACAATTTAACGCAGGAACAACGGCGTAGGAATATGCAACATATTCGTTCCGAAGATACATCCATTGAAATTCTTCTTAGAAAGAAATTATGGGAAAAGGGATATCGTTATCGGAAGAATCTGAATAATTTACCCGGAAAGCCAGATATAGTGCTGACAAAATATAAAATTGCTGTGTTTTGTGACGGGGAATTTTTTCATGGGAAAAATTGGGAGATTTTGCAACCAAAGCTTGAAAAAAGCAACAATTCAAAGTATTGGATAAAAAAGATATCCCGGAATATGGAAAGAGATGATGAAGTTAATAAGAAATTGCTATTTCTAGGTTGGACTGTAATAAGATTTTGGGGAAAAGATATAATCAAGGATGTCGATGGATGTGTTTCGGTTATTGAGGAAGTAATCTTCAATCAAAAGGTTCAAGATGATAGCATGGATTGAGAACTCTTCTCAAACTTTACAATATCATCCGGTTCGCAATTCAAAATTTCACAAAGTCTTTCTAGTGTAAATATGGTAATAGACTTATTACGTTTTAAATTATTGATTGTCCGGGGATTGATACCATACTTATGAATCAGTGTGAGGAAATATCTCGTTTGTTCGTGGCCGCCTATAATGGGGAATAGCTTATCGTTTTGTTCACTTCCCAGCTTTTAGTATAATCTTATCATGGTGAAAATGATTATTTGCCATTCTGAAAAATATATCTATAATAGAGGCATATGTAGGGGAACTGGGATGAAAAATATGATGAACTAGAAAAACGTAATTTTGAAGAATTCCTTATCTTAACATTCGAGTATTCCGATAATGAGCTGGTAACAATCGGTAAACCAAAGCCAATGACAATGGAAGTTTTTCTTCATACTTGGCTAAATATATGGAATATGAACTTTATGAACTCTTTGAAAGGTTGATGGAGAGGTATCTGGATTTGTCGGATAAATGCGTTAGTGTTATTGACGATGATATCAAGGATGTGCTACTGCTAGAAAGAACTCCTGAAGAGAAAGAAAAGAGCTGGAATCGACCATGTGAAAGAATTAGGAAAATATATCGAGCTTGTTGCTAAACGGATACGTTCATAGTTTGTAATGTTCTATTTCTACAAGAGTATTCGCAAAAATGCAGATTGTTTTGAAGTTGTATAAAGGAAGTGAAAAAGGCAACTTCAAATACAACCAAAATATAGATAGTTAATCCTGAAGTTGCCCGTATATGAACTCTGCCCCGCCCCTCGCCATGCACTTCGCGAACTGTGTTCGCTCAGTCACGGCTGTCGCCGTATAGGTCCAAAATCGGATATGCCTTTCCGTGAGCAAGCTCCCAAAAGGCAACCCGATTTCGTCCCTGCATGGCTCGTAGCTTGCGTGAAAATTTAGCACTCGGCTCTTGACAGTGCTGATAATCAGTGTTATATTACCAATAGAACAAAGAAACTTTCCATTTCAAAGGAGGGGTATGGTTATGAATATTAATAAATTTACACAGAGTTCTCTGGCAGCAGTGCAGGGCTGCGAGAAAATAGCTATGGAATATGGCAATCAGGAGATCGAGCAGGAGCATCTTTTATATGCGCTTCTGACTATCGATGACAGCCTGATTTTGAAACTATTTGAAAAAATGGGCATCACGAAGGAGTCTGCCGTTAACCGAGTGGAGGAAGCCATCCGCAAGCGTCCGAAGGTACAGGGCGGCCAGATGTTTATCGGCAAGGATCTGAACAATGTGCTGATCTATGCCGAGGACGAGGCGAAGCAGATGGGGGACGAATATGTATCCGTAGAGCATCTGCTCCTGTCCATGATCAAGCATGCCAATAAAGAGATGAAGCAGATCTTCCGGGAGTTTGGCATTAACCGGGATAGCTTCCTGCAGGTACTGTCTTCTGTCCGCGGGAACCAGAGAGTGACCAGCGACAATCCGGAAGCAACCTATGATACCTTAAATAAATACGGGCAGGACCTGGTAGAGCGTGCCAGAGAGCAGAAGCTGGATCCGGTCATTGGCCGTGACGAGGAGATCCGGAACGTGATCCGGATTCTTTCCAGGAAGACCAAGAACAATCCGGTGCTGATCGGTGAGCCTGGTGTAGGCAAGACCGCAGTTGTTGAAGGACTGGCACAGCGGATCGTCCGGGGAGACGTCCCGGATGCCTTGAAGGATAAGAAGCTTTTTGCCCTGGATATGGGTGCTCTGGTAGCCGGAGCAAAGTACCGGGGAGAGTTTGAAGAGCGTCTGAAAGCGGTGCTGGAGGAAGTGAAAAACAGCGAGGGAAATATCATCCTGTTTATCGACGAGCTGCACACCATCGTAGGAGCCGGAAAGTCAGACGGGGCTATGGACGCAGGAAACATGCTGAAGCCTATGCTGGCCAGAGGAGAGCTCCACTGTATCGGCGCCACCACACTGGATGAATACCGGCAGTATATTGAAAAGGATGCGGCCCTGGAACGTCGTTTCCAGCCGGTTATGGTGGATGAGCCGACGGTGGAAGATGCTATTTCTATCTTAAGAGGATTGAAGGAACGCTATGAAGTCTTCCATGGCGTAAAGATTACCGACAGTGCCCTGGTGGCAGCCGTCACTTTGAGTAACCGTTACATTACCGACCGGTTCCTGCCGGATAAAGCCATCGACCTGGTGGACGAGGCCTGTGCGCTGATCAAGACGGAGCTGGATTCCATGCCGACAGAGCTGGATGCACTGAACCGTAAAATCATGCAGCTGGAGATTGAAGAAGCTGCCCTGAAAAAAGAGGATGACCGATTAAGTAAGGAACGGCTGGCAAAGCTTCAGCAGGAGCTGGCAGAAGAAAGAGAAACATTTGCAAAACAGAAGGCACAGTGGGATAATGAAAAGAGATCCGTAGAGCATGTGCAGAAGCTCCGTGAGCAGATCGAGCAGTTAAACCGCGAGATTGAGACCGCACAGCAGAACTATGATCTGAATAAAGCGGCGGAGCTCCAGTACGGCAGACTGCCGCAGCTGCAGAAACAGCTGGAAGAAGAGGAAGAAAAGGTCAAAGACGAGGATCTGTCTCTGGTACATGAAAGTGTATCAGAAGATGAGATCGCCAAGATCGTTTCCCGCTGGACGGGAATTCCGGTAGCCAAGTTAAATGAAAGCGAAAGAAGTAAGACGCTGCATCTGGCAGACGAACTTCACAAACGGGTGATCGGCCAGGATGAAGGCGTTACCAAAGTAACGGAAGCGATCATCCGGTCCAAAGCGGGTATTAAAGACCCGAGCAAACCGATCGGCTCCTTCCTGTTCCTTGGACCTACCGGCGTCGGCAAGACTGAGCTTGCCAAGGCCCTTGCTCAGAGCCTGTTTGATGATGAGAACAATATGGTCCGGATCGACATGAGTGAATACATGGAGAAATATTCCGTGTCCCGTCTGATCGGAGCGCCTCCGGGATATGTGGGCTATGATGAAGGCGGCCAGCTGACAGAGGCAGTGCGGAGGAAACCGTATTCGGTCGTTCTGTTTGATGAGATCGAAAAAGCCCATCCCGATGTGTTCAATGTCCTTCTGCAGGTATTGGACGACGGAAGGATCACCGATTCTCAGGGACGGACCGTGGACTTTAAGAATACGATCCTGATCATGACCTCTAATATCGGTTCGGCATACCTTCTGGACGGCATTGATGATAATGGAAATATCAAGCCGGAAGCAGAAGAGATGGTGATGAACGACCTTCGGAATCATTTTCGTCCGGAGTTCCTGAACCGTCTGGATGAGACCATCATGTTCCGGCCTCTGACAAAGGACAATATCCATTCGATCATCCGTCTTCTGGTGGACGATCTCAACCGGCGTCTGGCAGATAAGGAGATCCGGATCGAGCTGACGGAGGATGCAAAGCAGGTTGTTGTGGACGGCGGATATGATCCTACCTATGGAGCCAGACCGCTGAAACGGTATCTGCAGAAAAATGTGGAGACTCTGGCGGCGAAGCTGATCCTGGAAGGAAATGTAGGCACCGGAGACACCATTTTGATCGATGCGGAAAATGGAAAGCTGGCAGCAAGGATCAAGCAGCATTTGAAAGAGATTTAATCCGGGCGTCCGGCAAAATGCCTGACTGCCTGATACAGGAGAAAATAAAATGAGCCGGGTCATTTTTCATATTGATGTGAACTCCGCCTATCTAAGCTGGACGGCGGTAGAACAGATAAAGAATGGAAGCAGCCTGGACATCCGGACTATCCCCGCCATTATCGGCGGGGACCGGGCGTCCAGGCATGGTGTCGTTCTGGCAAAATCGATCCCGGCAAAAAAATACGGGATCACCACCGGGGAACCGGTGGCGAACGCCCTGCGTAAATGTCCGAACCTTCACATGGAGCCGCCGGACCATAAGATGTACCGGCGCTACAGCCAGAAGCTGATGGAGTTTCTTCGGACGTATTCGGAAGAGATCGAGCAGGTCAGTGTGGATGAGTGTTACATGGACTTTACGGAAGCCGCGGCCAGATTTTCTTCGCCGGTGGAAGGGGCGCTTGAACTTAAGAATGAGGTGAAACGTCGGTTCGGATTTACAGTAAATGTAGGAATCTCCAGCAATAAGCTGCTGGCGAAGATGGCGTCAGATTTTGAGAAGCCGGATAAGGTACATACGCTTTTTCCCCAGGAGATCCAGGTGAAGATGTGGCCCCTGCCGGTGCGGGAGCTTTATATGGCGGGAAGATCCAGTACGGAAACCCTGAAGAAGCTGGAGATCTACACCATCGGCGACCTGGCAAAGACGGATCCGGCGATCCTGGAGCTGCACTTAAAAAGTCATGGCCGGAGACTGTGGGAATTTGCCAATGGCCTGGGAGAAGACCGGGTGGAATCCGAGCCTGCGGAAGCAAAAGGAATCGGCAATTCCATCACCCTGCCCCGTGACGCCGTGACGGAAGAAGAGGCAAAAGAAGTCTTAAAAGAGCTGGCGGCCAGTGTGGCCGGAAGACTGAAAAAGGCCGGCCAGAAGGCTGGGATGTTAAGTGTGGAGATCAAATACCACACCTTTGAAAGTGTGTCCCATCAGCGGCAGCTTGCGAAAGCGACCAACCGGGAGGAAGACGTTTATACAGAGGCAGTGAGCCTGTTTCTGGAGCTGTGGAACCATCAGCCCATCCGGCTTCTGGGGATCCGAAGCTCCAAGCTTTCGGAAGAGAGTGAACCGGAGCAGCTCAGTATTTTTGATATAGAAGTGGAACCGGAGGAAAAGCGTAAGAAACGGGAACAGATCCGCAAAGCCATGGATGAACTCCGGGGCAAATACGGAAAAGATGTGATCCACAAAGGTCCGGGGTATTGACAAATTCAGGAAAGGCCGCTATACTTAGGCACATAAGAGCATCGGCGAATTATAGTTTTTATAGTTTGCAGGTGTTCTTTTTTTGTGGATATCAGAAATTGAAAGTACAGATAATAACATGAGAAAGAGAGGTATGATCCGATGAAACGTATTGATTGGAAAGAGTTGGGGCTGGACATTTTGGTGGATATTGCGGCAGGTCTTTTGATCGCCATAGGTGTGTATAATTTTGCTTTAAATGCGGATTTCCCGGTAGCAGGGTTTTCGGGTATTGCAATTATTATGTATCATCTGCTGAATATCCCGGTGGGTGTCGGCACTGTGATCCTGAATATTCCGGTGGCGATTTTCTGCTATAAATTTTTGGGAAGGACATTTTTCTTAAAATCCTTAAAATCTATCATAATTACTTCGGCGATCATGGACTATGTGGCACCGCTTCTGCCGGTATATGACGGCAGCCGTTTTCTGGCGGCATTGTGTATGGGAGTGCTTTGCGGCATTGGATACGCCATTATCTTCATGCGCGGATCATCCACCGGAGGCCAGGATTTCATCAGTGTATCTATTAAGAAGGTAAAACCGCACATTACTCTGGGAATCATTACGTTTGTGCTGGATATGGTAACTATCGTGCTGGGAACTGTCCTGGTATTCCGTGATGTGGACGGTCTGATCTACGGTATCATCGTAACATACCTGATGGCTATCGTTATGGATCGCATCATGTATGGTATCGATGAAGGCAAGCTGACCCTGATCGTCACCGAGAAGGGTGAAGAGGTGGCAGAACGGATCGACGAATATTCCGGAAGAGGTTCTACCATCCTGAAGGGAATGGGAAGCTACAGCAAAGCGAAGAAGGATGTAGTTATGTGCGCCTGCAACAATAAGCAGATGTATACGATTAAAAAGATGGTTCATAAGATCGACCCGAAAGCTTTTACGATCATCATGGAGTCTAATGAGGTAGTAGGAGAAGGCTTTAAGGAAGAGATTTCGGAACTGTAAGACAGGATCCTGCAAAAGGGCTGAAACATTGGGGAACAGTGTTTCAGCCCTTTTTTCTGTAAAAAAATATTTTTTTCATTTTTATAAAACTTTTTTGAAACTTTGCTTGTCCTGGTAGTGAAAACAAAAAGGGATGATGGAAATTCTATAAAATCCCAACTACCATGAAAAAGGAGAGAAAGAAAATGAGAAAAACAAAAATCAGGAAAATGCTGTGTGGAGGAATGATCATCATGAGTATGGCGGCAATGCTAGTCGCATGCGGAGCAAACAAGTGGGTCGGAGTCTATGGAGGAACAAGCTCAAGTGGAAGCAAGATAGAGATCACGGTTAATAAGGACGGCACTGTGGAGTATAACGATGATGGCGATGTGGAAAAGGGAACATGGAAGGAAAACGAACACAGTATCGAGCTTGATTTTGATGGAGCGGTTTCCAGCAGCAGTGAACCACTGATCGTGACGATGTCTTCTGACGAAAATGTCATTACGGTAGAATCGGATAGCAGCCATTGGAACGCAGATATTTATCAGAGGAGATAGCCCCTTTGGCAGCTGAAAAATAAACTGGACGGAGGAAAAACAATGAAAAGAAAAATGGCAGTTTTGTTGGCAGTGTGTATGACAGCAGCGGGAATCTGGGGCTGTGGAAGCCGGGAGACAAACGAGAGTACAAAAATAGAGACAGTGGAGGCAAAAGAAGAGAGCAAAGATGCCGCAAAGGAGGAAGAAGAGACGGTTCCGGCTGTCAGCATCACACCAGTAGAGACAACGTCCGAGGCTCCGGCGAAGATCGGAGGGTGGGTGGCAACAAAGAAGCCGTCTTCTGTGGATAATCAATTCCATACCGTGTACTATCGGATTACAGATGTTGTGCGGGATGAAGCGGAGGTGATGGCTGCCGTAGAGGCGTCTGGCAGTACCTTTGAACCGGATCCGCTGGATGAACACCTGGAATACTGTATGCTGACTTATGAGGTATATTTCCCCTCTGATTTTCCCCAGGAAGAAGCCGGGATCATGGATACAGGCCTGTCATTTTATGTAGAGAATCCGAACGGTTTTAATTATTTTGAAGCAGATGAGGGGAGTTATCAGTTCTACAGTGGAAGTGCAACGGACATTAGCGAATGGCCAGATGTATTTGAATTAAATGCAGGGGAGATTTTTACAGAGGGGAAGGCAGTATTCGCTATGGTAAAGGATGGTTCTGATTACATTTTCGAAACGTCTTATATGACGCAGACCGGAGAAATCGGACGTTCTTTTGTGGCGGGAAAATAAGTGGCGGGAGATGAGTAAACTGAAAAATAAAAATGTGATCCAATGGTTTATCTGTCTGGTCAGGCGGGATATGGAAAGCTATACAGAAGATAAAGGAGAGAAGCGAAAGTTATACCAGTTTTTGAAACGAAAGCTGAACTTTCCGTGATAGATCGGAATGATTGACGATATGCGGCATTTAAATTATAATTTTGTCAGAAAATCTGTACGAATAGTTGAAATGTCATTGGTTTAACGTATGCTTGTTATAAGGAACAGAGGAGGAAATGGTGTGAACTATACAGAAGCAGTCGCCCTTGCAAAGGCAGGGGATGAAAGGGGATACGGTTTTCTTTATGAGACTACCTATAAAAGTAAATATTATCTGGCGCTCCAATACGTAAAAAATGAGGAGACGGCCAGGGATGTTCTGCAGGAAGCCTATATCAGGGCTTTTACGAAATTAGATATGCTGGCAGAGCCGGAGGCGTTTCCGGGCTGGCTGGGAAAGATCGTGGCAAATACGGCGAAGAACGTTCTGGTAAAAAAGAATCCCATGCTGTTTTCTGAGATGGGAGCAGAGGACGAGGGGGAGGATTTTGAATACAGGATTGAAGATGACAGCATTGAAAGTCAGCCGGAACTGTCCTATACAAGGCAGGAGACACAGGAGTTGGTGCATCAGATGATCGACTCCCTTTCGGAAGAGCAAAGAATGTGTATCCTGATGTTTCATATTGAAGGAGTTCCGATCAGCGAGATTGCTTCCACCCTGGGATGTTCAGAAAATACGGTCAAATCCCGGCTGAATTATGGACGGAAAAATCTGAAGAGAAAAGCAGAAGAATTACAGAAAAAGGGATACAAGCTGTACAATGTGGCTCCGCTGCCGCTGTTCCTTTATCTGCTGCGTACGCAGGAAGGATATCTTATGGCAGACGGAAGCCTGGCTGCCGCGGGGAAATCAGTGGTCGATGCGGTCTTCCGGTCGGTCTCGCAGGCAGGACCCGGCGGAGCTGGCGGCACCGGTACGGTGGCGCAGGATTCCTTTGGAGCACAGCCGGAAGCTGGTGTGCAGCCACCGCCGGGCGCGAAGCAGGGTTCCGGTATGCAGCCCACCCTGGGCGCTGCGCAGACAGCCGTAAAGACTGGATTTTTGCATACAACGATCGGAAAGGTTGCAGCTGTGACAGTCGGGGTATGCCTGGCGGGAGGCGCTGCATTTTACGGGGTGTCTCAGATCCTGGGACAGCAAGAAGAACCGGAGATCGTCCAGGAGAAGCAGGAGCCGGAAGAAGCCGGGGAACAGCAGAAGCAAAAGCAGGAGGCGGAAGAAACGCCGGCAGAAGTAAAGGATGAAGATTATCCAGAATTAATTGCCGGAAATCTCACCAAAGAAGAAGTGGAATATGTGCTCGCTTACGGTCCGCAGGAGATTCCGGAGCAGGGATTTACGGAAGAGGAGATCAGGCAGATTTTAAATGCAGTCTGTGAAGCTTCCAGCCGCAGCGGGGACATTATAGAAAGCTATGGGGCAGATGCAAATTGGCATCCGATGTTCTCGGCGGCAGATGTAAACCGTATGTTTGCCTCCTTTAGTGACTACCAGTTTACGGAGGAAAACGATGAAGACGGCGTAGAGTACGGCGTTAATATTGACGGCGAGGTGCTCACGTTTGTTCCGGCGACACTCAGCTATGTCTGCGAGACGGAGATTATATCAGCGGAATATACAAAGGAAACGATGGAGATATATTATAACTATGAATGTAGAAGAGTAAGTGGGCAGGAGAATGTCCAGAAAAAGGCGGTGCTCATGCCAAATGAGGAAGGCCTATACCAGATTACAAGCATCGAGGAAGTAGGAACGCCAATAGCAGGAAACGAGGGAGAGGCTGGAAATGAAGAGACTGGTCAGAGCAGCCCGGGATTCCCGGTGGGAACTTACAGTTATGTGGCGATGGCAGGAGGAACGAGAGCCGAGCTGACGATCGAAGAATCCGGACGCACTACGATCATAGAGATCATGTCTGCAAGCGGAAAGACTTATACACACACTTACCAGATGTCTGTGGATATAAGTGCGACTGCGAATGGAGTGATAACCTATATTCTCACGCCTGTGGATGGCGGCACAGAACGAAGTTTTACGTATAATGAAAACCAGGGGAGCCTGTATGATGTGACGAATGGATTTTCCTGGACGAAAGTAGAGTGATAGGATATGAAGGGGGGAGATGAAATGGCAGGCAGGAGAAAATGGATCGTGGTCTTATCTGTCATACTCGTACTGCTTCTGATCGTGGCTGGGTTGTGTTATGTCAAGGGCTGGAGCTTCACAGGAAACAAAGACGGAGCAGGTGAACGGGAGCGTTGGCAGGAGGTATTGTCGGAGGAAGTCCTGGAGCAGTATGATTCGGGTGTGAGTTACAAGGAGCTGGTCGAGAAACCGGAAAAGTATCAGCAGAAGACGACTGTAGTGCTGTCCGGAACGGCAGAGGCTGTCTCCGACGCGCAGGGAGGGAATCGGCAGGTGGATTTCCAGACGGAAGACGGGCGTCTGATCGCCTACGCAGAAGATAAGACCGGAAATCTTGAGATTGAGCAGGGGAAAGAGTATGTGATCTGCGGACACTTCCAGGGAATGGACGTAAGCGGGGAAGTGCCGATGGTACAGGCGCTGGTGATAGAACCGTTGTAGAGAAAACAATCCGGCCGGGAAACGTTCATAAGTTTCCCGGCCGGGTTTCTTTTATTATGCGTATAATTTTACTAATTCTACCAGTACGTCTACGGCCTTATCCATTCCTTCTACGGTGATGTGCTCGTATGGTCCGTGATAAGCGTGTCCGCCGGTTCCAAGGTTCGGGCACGGCAGGCCTTTGAAGCTTAACTGGCATCCGTCTGTACCGCCGCGGATCGGAAGTACCAGAGGTGTAACGCCGGCTTTTTCGCAGGCAGTCTTTGCATTGTCGATCAGGTGCATGCAGTCTGCGATAACTTCAGCCATGTTTTTGTACTGATCTGTGATAGTCAGCTTAACTGTGCCTTCGCCCCATTTTTCGTTCAGATCCTTCTCGATAAGGCGCAGGGTGTTCTTGCGGCCTTCGAAGAAGTGCTTGTCATGGTCGCGGACAAAGTAGTTAAGCTCAGCATGTCCGCAGTCACCGGACATGGATACCAGATGGAAGAATCCTTCGTATCCTTCGGTTCCGCGAGGCGTCTCAAGACCTGGCAGCATCTGGTTGATCTCCATAGCTACCAGGCAGGCGTTGATCATGGTGTCCTTGGAGGAACCAGGATGTACGCTGAAGCCGGTGATCTCGAATTTTGCCTTGCCGGCGTTGAAGTTCTCATACTGGATCTCGCCCTCGGTGTCGCCGTCCAGAGTATAGCCATACTGAGCGCCGAACTGCTCTACATTGAAGTGAGAAGCGCCGGTGCCGATCTCCTCGTCAGGAGTGAAGGCAACGGAGATTGGTCCGTGAGGCATCTTTGTCTCGTTTAAGATTTCGATCAGGGTCAGGATCTCGGCGATACCTGCCTTATCATCAGCGCCAAGGACAGTGTGACCATCGGTGGTGATCAGAGTGCGTCCCTTCAGGTCTTTTAAGTGCGGGAAGGTTTCCGTGCTTAAGATCAGGCCGCTGTCGCCTAAAGGAAGGTCCTCTCCATTGTAATTTTCTGTGATGACAGGGTGAATATCCTGGTCGCAGAAATCAGATACGGTGTCCATATGAGCGATGAAACCGATAGAGGTCTTGTCCTCATATCCGGGAGTGGCCGGAAGCTTTCCATAGAGATAGCACTGGTCGTCCAGCACTACGTCTGTAAGTCCCAGGCCTTCCATCTCATCCTTCAGAAGGCGCGCCAGGTCAAACTGGCACTGGGAGGAAGGAACCGTCTCGCTGTTTTCATCACTTGGTGTACGTACAACAACGTACTTTAAGAGTCTTTCGTAAGCTTTCATGTTAAGATTCCCCTTTGCTTTGTTTTTCTCCTATATACTATAGCACAAATTCGGCTTTTCGGCACATAAAATTAATGTTATACTATTAGAAGTACCATACCATACAAAAGGGAGGCATTAAGCTATGAAATTAACCAGACTGCTGGAACGGTTAGAATATGAAGTGAGACAGGGAAGTGACGAGATCGAGGTCACGGAACTGATCAATGATTCCAGGAAAGTGACAGAAGGAAGTGTGTTTGTCTGCATCAGCGGGGCGGTGTCAGACGGGCATGACTATATAGAAGATGTGGCGGAAAAAGGAGCGGCTGCCGTGATCGTGGAGCGTCCGGTAGAGGCGCCGGAGGGGATGACAGTGATCCATGTGGACGATACCCGGTACGCTCTGGCCCTGATGTCCGCCGCATATTTCGGATATCCGGCAGAAAAGCTGAAAGTGATCGGCATTACCGGAACGAAGGGAAAGACCACGACCACCTATATGGTGAAATCCATTCTGGAAGGTGTGGGACATAAAGTGGGGCTGATTGGTACCATCGAGGCGATCATCGGCGACAAGTCGATTCCGGCCAACAACACGACGCCGGAGTCCTATACCATCCATCAGTATTTTGCACAGATGCTGGAGGCTGGATGCGACTGCGTGGTCATGGAGGTGTCATCCCAGGGGCTGATGCTTCACCGGACGGCGGGGATCCAGTTCGAGATCGGTATTTTCACGAATCTGGGAGAGGACCACATTGGGCCCAACGAGCATAAAGATTTTGAGGATTATAAGCGCTGCAAAGGGATTCTGTTTACACAGTGCAGGCTTGGGATTGCAAACGTGGATGACCAGTGGTTTGAGGATGTGTTCCGCAATGCGACCTGCAAGGTGGAGACCTATGGATTCTCGGAGAAGGCTGACCTTAGGGCTACCAATGTACAGCACATTGCCACACCGGGTTATCTGGGCGTGAAATACCATGTCAATGGATTGATGGATTTTGATGTAGAGATCGATATACCGGGGAACTTCAGCGTATACAATTCCCTGACAGCAATCGCTGTATGCCGGCATTTCGGTGTTCCGGTGGAAAATATCAAGGCGGCTCTTAAGGAAGCAAAGGTCAAGGGAAGGGTAGAGATGGTCAAGGTATCCGATGAATTTACCATGCTGATCGACTACGCCCACAATGCCATGAGTCTGGAGAGCCTGCTTAATACGTTGAGAGACTATAACCCCGGGCGGATCGTTACTATCTTTGGCTGTGGAGGCAACCGTTCCAAGACCCGCCGTTACGAGATGGGAGAGGTGTCAGGGCGTCTTGCGGACTTTACGGTTATCACATCGGATAATCCAAGATTTGAAGAGCCCCAGGATATCATCGACGATATCATTGTGGGCATGAAGAAGACAGATGGAAAATACATCGATATCTGCGACCGGAAAGAGGCGATCCGCTATGCCATCGAGCACGGACAGCCGGGAGACATCATTGTGCTGGCCGGAAAAGGCCATGAGACTTATCAGGAGATCAAGGGCGTCAAGTACGATATGGATGACAGAGTCCTGATCAGAGAAGTATTAGAGGAGTTACATGTACGCTGATATTATCATCGACATTACACATGAGAAACTGGATAAGATTTTCCAATACCGCATCCCCTCTCATCTGGAGGGGATGCTTAAAATTGGTATGGAAGTTCTGGTCCCTTTTGGAAGATACAATAAAGAGACCAAGGGCTATGTGACCGGATTTTCGGAAAAGGTGGATTACGATCCTGAGAAGATCAAGGAAATCAGCGGGATCGTGGAGGGAAGCATCGCCATTGAAGCAAAGCTGGTGGCGCTGGCTGCCTGGATGAAGGAATATTATGGCGGGACTATGATCCAGGCCTTAAAAACGGTGATTCCGATCAAGAGGCAGGAGCGGACCAGAAAACGGCGGACCGTTGTGCTGAAGCTGTCAGAGGAAGAAGGAAAAGAAAAGCTTAAGCTGTATCTCCATAAAAACCAAAAAGCCAGGGCCCGCCTCCTTTCAGGCCTTTTAGAACAGCCAGGCCAGGATTACGAGTTGCTGACGAAGAAGCTGCATGTGACAGCCGCGGTCATCAAGGCGCTGGAGGAGCAGGGAGTCATCGAGATCCGGACGGAGCAGATGTTCAGAAATCCTATTCCCGCAGCGGCAAAGGAAAAAGAAAGTGTTACGCTGACCGGGGAGCAGCAAAAAGCAGTAGAGACCTTCTGGCAGGATTACGAACAGGGAAGGACCGGTACTTATCTGGTATACGGCGTCACCGGAAGCGGCAAGACAGAAGTTTATATGGAAATGATCGGCCGGGTCCTGAAAAAGGGAAAACAGGCTATTGTGCTGATTCCGGAGATCGCGTTGACCTATCAGACGGTCATGCGGTTTTATGGAAGGTTTGGAGACCGGGTTTCTATCCTTCATTCCCGCATGTCTCAGGGAGAACGCTATGATCAGATGGAGCGGGTGAAAGCAGGAGAAGTGGATGTGATGATCGGACCGAGGTCTGCGCTGTTCACGCCATTTCCGAACCTGGGACTGATCGTGATCGATGAGGAGCATGAGGGCACCTATAAAAGTGAACAGGTGCCGAGATACCATGCCAGAGAGACGGCCATCCGCCGGGCACAGGAGGAGGGGGCCAGCGTGGTCCTGGGATCTGCGACGCCCTCGCTGGAAAGCTTTTATGCCTGTAAGACCGGCAGGTTTACGATGCTGGAGCTAAAGAACCGGACAGGGGAAAGCGCTCTTCCGGAAGTGTTTATTACAGATATGCGGGAAGAGCTGCGCCGGGGGAACCGCTCGATCTTGAGCGGAAAGCTGGAGGAAATGATCCGTGACCGTCTTGAACGGAAGGAACAGATCATGCTGTTTTTGAACCGGAGAGGCTATGCAGGGTTTGTCAGTTGCAGGGCCTGCGGATATGTAGTAAAATGTCCTCACTGCGACGTTTCCTTATCTGCCCACCGGAACGGGAAACTGGTCTGCCATTACTGTGGTTATGAAACACCGCTTCTTCGGAGCTGTCCGTCCTGCGGTTCCTCTTATATCGGAGGATTCCGGGCAGGGACCCAGCAGGTGGAGGAGCTGGTCCGCAGGACATTTCCGGAAGCGCGCATACTGCGCATGGACATGGATACCACACGGAAAAAGGACGGATATGAAAAGATCCTGGAGACCTTCGCGGACGAGGAAGCCGACATCCTGATCGGGACACAGATGATCGTCAAAGGCCATGATTTCCCCAAGGTGACTCTTGTTGGAGTCCTGGCGGCAGATCTTTCGCTGTACAGCGATGATTACCGTTCGGGAGAGCGGACCTTCCAGCTTCTGACGCAGGCGGCCGGAAGAGCAGGCCGGGGAGCGGCGTCCGGCCAGGTGGTGATCCAGACCTACAGCCCGGACCACTATAGTATCCAGATGGCGGCGGCCCAGGACTATGAAGGGTTTTATGAAGAAGAAATGGGCTACAGAAAGCTGATGGGCTACCCGCCGGCATCCCACCTTCTGGCGGTGCTTCTTACGGGGCCGGAAGAAGAGCGGCTTTTAGAGGCGGCAGGGTACCTGAAGGAATTCCTTGGGCGGATCGACCCGGGGGGACGGATACAGGTGATAGGGCCTGCCAGCCCTTACGTGGGAAAGGTAAACGATGTGTACAGGAAAGTCCTGTATCTGAAAGAAAAAGAAGCGCACATCCTGATTGAGGCAAAGAACCGGATGGAACAATATATAGAAGCAAACCGGGGATTTCAGACCTTAAGGATCCAGTTTGACCTGGATCCCATGGGCGTGTTCTAAATAGAAAAAATATGGAGAAGAGAGGTAAATTATGGCAACGAGAAAAATCAGAGAAATCGGCGATGAAGTGCTGACAAAACCATGTAAAGAAGTAACGAAGATGAATCTTCGGACAAAGATCCTGATCAGCGATATGCTGGACACGATGTATGAAGCTATGGGCGTAGGCCTTGCGGCGCCCCAGGTGGGGATTTTAAAAAGGATCGTGGTGATCGATGTGGGAGAAGGCCCGATCGTGCTGATCAACCCCAGGATCGTTGAGACTTCCGGAGAGCAGACTGGTGAAGAAGGATGCTTGAGCGTGCCTGGAAAAGCCGGGCAGGTGACAAGACCGGATCATGTCAAAGTGATCGCCCAGAATGAAGATATGGAAGAGATCGAGCTGGAGGGAGAAGGACTTCTGGCACGTGCTTTCTGCCATGAGATCGACCACTTGGACGGACATTTGTATGTGGATCTGGTGGAAGGAGAACTCCATGATGTAGAATACGCAGATCCGGAAGACGAGGAAGAAGTATAGAAGGAGGGACCAGGATGAAAGTCATATTTATGGGGACACCGGAGTTTTCCGTGGGGACACTGGAAGCTCTGATCGAGGCCGGACATGAGGTGGTGCTGGCAGTGACGCAGCCGGATAAGCCAAAGGGCCGCGGCGGGAAGATGCAGTATCCGCCGGTGAAGGAAACAGCCCTGAAATACGATATCCCGGTCTATCAGCCAAAGAAGATCCGGGAGGAGGCGTGTATCGAAGAACTGCGGAAATATCAGGCGGATATTATGGTGGTGATCGCCTTTGGACAGATCCTGCCGCAGGCCATTCTGGATATGACGCCTTACGGGTGCGTGAATGTTCATGCGTCTCTGCTTCCCAAATACCGCGGGGCGGCGCCGATCCAGTGGGCGGTCATAAATGGGGAAAAGGTCTCCGGCGTGACGACCATGCAGATGGATGCGGGTCTGGATACCGGTGATATGCTGTTAAAGACAGAAGTAGTCCTGGATGAAAAGGAAACGGGAGGAAGCCTTCATGACAAGCTGGCCGAAGCCGGGGCCAGGCTCTGTGTGGAGACGCTGAAAGGGCTGGAAGCCCATGCCATCACTCCGGAAAAACAGGGGGAAAGCCCTACGGAATATGCCAGGATGCTGGATAAGAGCTTAGGGAAAATCGACTGGACCAGGCCGGCAGAAGAGATCGAACGGCTGATCCGGGGATTAAATCCCTGGCCCAGCGCCTATACAGACTGGACGGGCAAGACCATGAAGATCTGGGAAGCCCAGGTGATAAACCAGGAAGAGGCGAAAGCCGCACAGCAGGAAGCAGCAAAGCCCGGCACCGTGGTGAAGGTAGAAAAGGACGGATTCCTGGTGCAGACAGGGAAAGATCTGCTGAAGGTCTGCGCGCTTCAGATTCCTGGAAAGAAGCGGATGGACGCCGGTGCGTTCCTGCGGGGATATACGATGGAAGCCGGAGTAGAGCTGGGATCAGAGGGATAAAGTGATGCCTACGGATTGTTCCGTGCTTCGCACTTCCACAATCTCATGTGGGTTCAGACTTTTCGACCCTGGCATCAAGTTTATTAAGAATTATTAAAATTGTATGAATCCACGGTTTTTTTCTCGCTTTTCTATTATAATGTAATACCAGGAGGCGGTAACTATGTATTATCCAATGTATTTTGACCCAACATATATGTTAGTGCTGATCGGTGTGGTCATCTGTCTGGCGGCATCGGCAAAAATGCGTTCCACATTTTCCAGATATTCCAGGATACGCAATCATTCCGGGATGACCGGAAGAGAAGCGGCGGAGCAGGTGCTTCACCGGGCGGGCATTTATGACGTCAGGGTAGAGCATGTGTCCGGAAACCTGACGGACCACTATGACCCCAGAAGCAAGGTGCTTCGCCTGTCGGATGCGACGTATGGATCGGCATCTGTGGCGGCGGTAGGTGTGGCGGCCCATGAGTGCGGTCACGCGATCCAGCATGCCACCGGCTATGCGCCGCTTGCGTTCCGGAGCGCTCTGGTTCCGGTGGCGAACTTTGGCAGCACGATTGCCTGGCCCCTGATTCTGATCGGACTTTTATTTAACAGCCAGTCATCGGTCTTGTTTTTAAATCTTGGGATCCTGGCTTTTTCGCTGGCGGTATTGTTCCAGATCGTGACGCTGCCGGTGGAATTTAATGCATCCAGCCGGGCCATCCGCATGTTGAGCGGAAACGGGATGCTGTATGAGGATGAAGTGCAGGCTACCAGGAAGGTCCTGACGGCAGCCGCGCTTACTTATGTGGCGGGAGCAGCGTCGGCGATCCTGCAGCTTCTCAGGATTATTTTAATATCAAACTCGAGGAGAAGATAGGAGATGAATGAAAGAGAACTGGTGCTGGAAGCGTTGCTTTCCATTACCCGCGACGGGGAATACAGCCATATCGTTTTGAAGAATCTTCTGGATCTTTATCAATATCTGGACAAACGAGAGCGTGCGTTTATCACGAGAGTGGTAAACGGCACGCTTGAACGCATGATCGAAATTGATGCGGTTATCAATCAGTTTTCCAAGGTGAAAGTAAATAAAATGAAGCCGGTGATCCGGACAATTTTACGGTTCAGCGTCTATCAGCTGAAATACATGGACAGTATCCCGGACTCCGCGGTATGCAATGAGGCGGTGAAGCTGGCAGCCAAAAAAGGATTCCATAATCTGAAGGGATTTGTCAATGGCGTCTTAAGAAACATCAGCAGAAATCTGGATCAGATTACATACCCGGATCCGTCGGATCCTGTTTCCTGTCTGTCTGTCCGGGAGTCCCTGCCGGAGTGGCTTGTAAGCCAGTGGCTGGAAACCTATGATTTTGACACGGTGCAGAAGATGGGAGAGGCTTTCCTTAAGGCCGACCCGTTGTCTGTGCGTTTTGATCCGCAGAGGATCACGAAAGAGGCGCTGATGGACATGCTGGAAAAGGAAGGGGTAACAGTCCGGGAAATCCCGGATACTCCCTGTGGGCTTCATCTGTCAGGCTTTGATCATCTGGCGGCTCTTTCCAGTTTTCGCCAAGGGTATTATCAGGTACAGGATGTAAGCTCCATGCAGGCGGCGCTGTGGGCGGATCCCAAGCCGGGGGACGAGATCATCGACGTCTGTGCGGCGCCGGGCGGCAAGGCGATCCATCTGGCGGAGCTCCTTTCCGGGACCGGTCATGTGGAGGCCCGCGACCTGACAGAATATAAGGTGGAACTGATTCGGGAAAATATTGAAAGAAGCGGTCTTACTAATATAGAAGCGGTTGTACAGGATGCGCTGGAGACGGATCAGGAGTCGGTAGAAAAGGCGGATATTGTCATTGCGGATCTTCCCTGCTCTGGTCTTGGAGTGCTGGGAAAGAAGCCGGATCTGAAGCTTCGGATGACCAAAGAGGCGCAAGAAGAGCTGGCGGCTCTGCAAAGGCGGATCCTGGCCGTGGTGAAGGACTATGTAAAGCCGGGCGGGAAGCTTTTGTACAGCACCTGCACGATCAACCGGAGAGAAAATGAAGAAAATGCACAGTGGTTTGCCGGAAAATATCCGGAATTTTCCCTGGTGCGGGAGCAGCAAAGACTTCCGGGAAAAGATGAAGGGGATGGATTTTATCTCGCACTGTTTCGGAGGAGAGATGATGAGTAAGCAGGACATCTGTTCATTGAATTATGAAGAAATACAAGAAGAGATGAAGCGGATCGGTGAGAAGGCCTTTCGGGGCCGCCAGATCTACGAGTGGCTGCATGTAAAGCTTGCAGATGATTTTTCGCAGATGACGAACCTGTCGAAGTCCCTGAGAGAAAAGCTGGAAGCTCATTACGAGATTCCGAAGCTTCATGTGGCGGCGCATCAGATATCCAGAAAGGATCCGACGGAAAAGTTTCTGTTCGAGCTCTCTGACGGCAACATGATCGAAAGTGTACTGATGAAATATGAGTATGGCAATTCTGTCTGCATTTCATCCCAGGCCGGCTGCCGGATGGGATGCAGGTTCTGCGCCTCGACGATCGGCGGACTGAAGCGGAATCTTGCAACCTCAGAAATGCTGCGGCAGATCTACCAGGTGCAGAAAATAAGCGGAGAGCGGGTATCCAACATCGTCATCATGGGAACCGGAGAACCGCTGGACAACTATGAGAATTTCGTAAAATTCTTGCATATGATCAGTGATGAACACGGACTACATATCAGCCAGCGGAGCATCACGGCGTCTACCTGCGGTATTGTGCCGAAGATGCATGAGCTTGCAGAGGAAGGCTTACAGATCACTCTGGCCCTGTCTCTCCATGGATCCAGCCAGGAGAAGAGGCGGGAACTGATGCCGGTGGCGAATAAATATGCACTGCCAAAGGTGCTGGAAGCCTGCGACCACTATTTTGAGAAGACCGGCCGCAGGGTAACCTTTGAGTACAGCCTGGTAAAAGGAGTCAATGACCGGGAGGAGGATATCCGGGGACTGACAGGGATCCTGCGCCACAGGAACTGCCATCTGAACCTGATTCCGGTCAATCCGGTCCGGGAACGGGATTATCAGAGGCCCACCAGTGAAAATGCGCTGGAATTTAAAAATAAACTTGAAAAAAACGGAATTAATGTTACTATAAGAAGGGAAAGAGGCTCTGATATTGACGGGGCCTGCGGACAGCTGCGGAGAAGATACGCGGCTGGAGATAAAGGAGAAACAGATGAAACTATATGCAATGACTGACGTGGGGAGAAAGCGTGAGGTCAATCAGGATTACGTATATGTGACGGATCAGCCGGTAGGGCCGTTCCCGAATTTCCTTGCGGTGGCTGACGGAATGGGCGGACATAAGGCGGGGGATTTTGCGTCAAAATATACGGTAAATACGGTATTGGAAGAATTGGAGAAGACACCGCTTGACAAACCGGAAGAGATCCTGCGCAATATTGTCAGCATTGCCAACCATAAGCTGATCGAGGTGGCGGCAACGGATGTGAAGCTGGAAGGGATGGGGACCACGCTGGTGGCAGGCACGATCATAGGGAATACCCTGTATTTTGCCAATGTAGGAGACAGCAGGCTCTATCTTATCAATGAAAAGATCCGGCAGATATCCAAGGATCATTCTCTGGTAGAGGAGATGGTCCGTTTAGGGGGGATCAAGGCGGAAGAGGCAAAGAATCATCCGGATAAAAATATCATCACACGGGCGATCGGCGTAAAAGAAGATGTGGAAGCTGACATCTATGAATACCGGCTGAAAAAAGGAGATGTGATCCTGATGTGTACCGACGGACTCAGCAACATGGTGGAGGACGAGGATATGTTTGACATCGTCAAGGGTTCAAGAGATGTGGTGGAAACAGTAGAAATGCTGATCGAGAAGGCGAACAGCAACGGTGGAAGAGATAATATAGGGGTTGTGATAGCGGAACCGCTTTCGGATGAGGTGAGTGTATGGTAAAAGATGGTATTGTTCTTGGAAAACGATATGAAGTGCTGAGCAAGGTTGGGGCCGGAGGCATGGCTGATGTCTATAAGGGCCGTGACCAGATGCTGAACCGGTATGTAGCAATCAAGGTGCTGAAAAAGGAGTTCCGGGAGGATGAAAATTTTGTCCGGAAATTTCGGTCGGAGGCGCAGGCATCCGCCGGACTACTGCACCCAAATGTGGTAAATGTTTATGACGTGGGGGAAGACCGAGGCCTGTACTATATGGTTATGGAACTGGTGGAAGGGATTACCCTGAAAGAATATATAGAAAAGAAAGGCAGGCTGTCCCACAAGGAAGTGATCAGCATTGCCATTCAGATGTGCTCCGGTATCGGGGCGGCTCATGCGGCCGGGATCATCCACAGGGATATTAAGCCGCAGAATATCATTATTTCCAAAGATGGGAAGGTAAAGGTTACGGATTTTGGTATTGCAAAGGCCGTGACTTCTAATACGATCAGTACGAATGCGATGGGATCTGTCCATTATACGTCGCCGGAACAAGCCAGGGGCGGATTCAGCGATCAGAAAAGCGATATCTATTCCATCGGTATTACTCTATATGAAATGGTAACCGGACAGGTGCCGTTTGACGGTGATTCTACAGTATCTGTAGCGATCAAGCATCTTCAGGAGGAGATTACAGCGCCGTCGGAGCTGGTTTCGGATATTCCATACAGTCTTGAACAGATCATACTAAAATGTACCCAGAAAAACGCCGAAAGACGATATCCGAATACTGATGAACTGATCCAGGATCTGAAGAGATCCCTGGTAGATCCGGACGGGGATTTTGTCGTGATCCCGCCTCTTGGAAATGCGGATACTCTTATCATCACAGATGAAGAGCTGGATGAGATCCAGAACTCTTATGACGAAGATGAATACGATGAAGACGAGTATGACGAAGACGAATACGACGAAGATGAATATGATGAAGATGAGTACGACGAAGACGAATATGACGTCGATGACGGAAAGCGGGGAAAGGGATCGGATGAAGTTAATCCGAAGATGAAAAAACTGACCCGTATCCTGACCGTCGTTGTAGCTATTATTATCGCCTTTATCGTGATCTTTGCGATTGGACGGGCTGCCGGAATCTTTCGGATTGGACCGGAGAGCCCTAACGAAACAGAAGATATGGTGGAAGTGCCCAATGTGGTGGGCATGACCGAGGATGACGCAAAAGAGACGCTGAATGATGAGGGACTTGGCTTTAAGGTAGTCTCAAGAGAAGAGTCGAAGGAGTATGAAAAGGGAAGGGTTTCCGAGCAGAAAACAGAGGCCGGTGAAGAGGTGGCAAAAAACACGACCATTGAAGTGGTGGTGAGCTCCGGACTGGTGGGCGACAGCATCACCGTGCCGGACGTCAGCGGCATGACAGAGGATGAAGCCCAGAGTGCACTGGAAAATGCAGGATTCCGGAATATTTCTTCTGAATTTACCTATCATGACAGCGTGCCAAGCGGTCAGGTCATCGGTACGACTCCGGAGGCAAATGCCGAAGCCACAGAGGATACGGAGATCGTGATGCAGGTCAGCAAGGGCGCTGAGAGGAAGACAGTGCCTAATGTGGTAGGACAAAAGGATGCCGATGCGCAGAATGCGATCAAGAGCGCAGGCCTGTCAGTCGGAACCGTTACCTATGAGTATAGTGACAGCGTAGCACAGGGAATCGTTATTTCCCAGAGCGTGGACGGCGGGAAAAAGGTAAGCGCCGGAACGACGGTAGATCTGGTGATCAGCAACGGACCGGAACCGGCGGCAAAGGTAAATGTGCCTCCGGTAACAGGAACCTCTGAGAGCAATGCAAGACAGCTGATCCAGAATGCGGGACTGAGCGTGGGTACTGTTACCTACCAGCACAGCAGTTCCGTGGCGGCAGGCTACGTGATCAGCTGCAGCCCGGGTGTGGGAAGCAGCGTGGATGAAGGAACGTCTGTAAGCCTGGTGGTCAGCACCGGGCCGGAACAGACTAGTCCTGATCCCGGAACCGGAGGAGATGATGGGGATGGAGAGACAGACTAACAGATGAAGGGAAAGATCGTAAAAGGAATTGCCGGATTCTACTACGTTGACGTGGTAGGATCCGGTGTTTATGAATGTAAGGCAAAAGGTGTTTTCCGCAAGGAAAAGAGAAAGCCCCTGGTGGGGGATAATGTGGAGATAGAGGTGCTGGATGAGAAAGACAGGGAGGGAAATATTACGGAAATCCTTCCCAGAAAGAATGAGCTGGTGCGTCCGGCGGCGGCCAACGTAGATCAGGCGCTGGTGGTTTTTGCCGTGGCGAAGCCGGATCCGCATTTTCACCTTCTGGATCGTTTCCTGGTGATGATGGAAAGGAAAGAAATCCCTGTGATCCTTTGTTTTAATAAGGATGATCTGGGGACAGAAGAAAAGATAGGGGAGCTTCGGGATATTTACCGGGACTGCGGATGCACGCTGGTGTTTGCCAGCGCAGGCATGCAGCGCAATATCGGGGAGATCCGCAGACTGCTTGCAGGGAAGACTACGGTGATCGCAGGGCCTTCCGGAGTGGGAAAGTCAACCCTTATCAATCTTCTGCAGCCGGAAGCCAATATGGAGACGGGCTCTATCAGTACGAAGATCGAACGGGGAAAGCATACTACGAGACATTCGGAACTATTTGCGCTGGGAGATCATTCGTACATTATGGATACGCCAGGGTTCAGTTCCCTGTACGTGGAAGATCTTGAAAAAGAAGATCTGAAGTACTATTTTCCGGAATTTGCGCCTTATGAAGGAAGCTGCAGATTTAACGGATGTGACCATATCCACGAACCGGGCTGTGCGGTGAAGCAGGCCGTGGAAGAGGGAAAGATCCATCCCTCCAGATATGAGAATTATAAAGCGTTTTATGAAGAACTAAAAGGACAGAGGAGGTATTAGGTATGGAGTACATACTGGCGCCGTCGATCCTTGCGGCGGATTTTAAAAATCTGGGCTGTGAGATGAAAAAGACGGAAGAAAACGGGGCAGAGTATCTGCATTTTGATGTAATGGACGGTATGTTCGTTCCCAGTATTTCATTTGGGATGCCGGTGCTTGCGTCGATCTGCGGGGCGACAGAACAGGTGATGGATGTACACCTGATGATAAAGGAGCCGATCCGTTATATCGAAGACTTTAAGAAAGCAGGAGCCGATCTGATCACGATACATCTGGAGGCCTGCGAGGACGTACATGCGACAATCGCAAAAATCCGGGAGTGCGGGATGAAGGCAGGGCTTTCTATTTGTCCGGAAACGGATACAGAAGAGCTGGCGCCGTATTTAAAAGAGATTGATATGGTACTGATCATGAGTGTGCATCCGGGATTCGGGGGACAAAGCTTTATTCCGGAGTCCCTTTCCAAGATCCGCCGGACCAGACAAATGATCGCGGAGCAGGAGCTTTCTGTGGATGTTGAGGTAGACGGCGGCATTTATCTTACGAATGTAAAAGACGTGCTGGATGCGGGAGCAAATATCATCGTGGCAGGGTCTGCGGTGTTTAAAGGGGATGCCGGGGAGAATACTAAGAATTTCATGGAGATTTTAAAAAGCTATGAGTAAGAGAATTGTGATCGTAAGCGGCGGAAAGCTGGAAGAATCAGTGTGCCTTCCGATCCTGGAAGGACAGAAAGAGGGGTACATCATTGGTGTGGACAGGGGATTGGAATTCCTGTATCAGCACCAGATTATGCCGGATTACATTGTCGGAGATTTTGACAGTGTAAAAAAAGAGGTGGTGGATTACTACCGTGAAGAAACACATGCAGGTATCCGTGAGTACAACCCGGTAAAGGATGCGTCTGATACGGAGATCGCCATCCGCCTTGCCATGACGCTTGGAGGAACCGATCTGGTGATCCTGGGAGCGACCGGCGGACGGATCGATCATCTGTGGGCGAATGTACAGTCCCTGGCTATTCCGTTTAAGGCAGGCGTGCATGCCGAGATCCTGGACAGTCAGAACCGGATCTTTCTTCTGGGAGAGGGGGAAACCCATATTAAGAAGAGTGAGGCATATGGGCCGTACTTTTCGGTTTTTCCGCTGGGAGATGAAGTGTTTGGTTTCACGATCGAAGGAGCGAAATATCCGCTGCATGATCATGTGCTGACTCCGTACAACAGCCTGTGCGTCAGCAACGAGATTGCAGGGGAAGAGGTGGTGATCAGTTTCACAACGGGAATCGTGATCCTGATGGAGACCCGGGATAAGGAATAGGCAATGGACTTTTAGGCTCTGGTATGGTAAGATGTATCTGCTGTACCAGAGTTTTTTCTGGTATTAAAATATATGGATGAGGAGATGTAACGATAGATGAAGCTTGGAATCGTAGGACTTCCGAATGTAGGAAAGAGTACATTATTTAATTCACTGACAAAGGCCGGGGCAGAGTCCGCCAACTATCCGTTCTGTACCATCGACCCCAATGTGGGCGTGGTAACGGTGCCGGACGAAAGGCTTAAGGTATTGGGAGACATGTACCACACAAAGAAGATCATCCCGGCGGCGATAGAGTTTGTAGATATCGCGGGACTTGTAAAAGGAGCCTCCAAAGGAGAGGGACTGGGGAATCAGTTCCTGGCGAATATCCGCGAGGTAGATGCTATCGTGCATGTGGTGCGCTGCTTTGAGGACAGTAATATCGTCCACGTGGACGGCAGCATTAATCCCCTGCGTGATATTGAGACGATCAATCTGGAGCTGATCTTTTCGGATCTGGAGATTCTGGAGAGGCGGATCGCCAAGACGACTAAGGTGGCGAGAAACGATAAGACAGCTGCAAAGGAGCTGAAGCTTCTGGAAAAGATCAAAGCTCATCTGGAGGAAGGAAAGCTTGCCAAGACCTTTGACGGTGCGGAAGACGAGGATGAAGAGGCATGGCTTGCAAGCTATAATCTGCTGACTTATAAGCCGGTGATCTATGCGGCTAATGTAGCTGAGGATGACCTGGCGGACGATGGAGAGAGTAACGAAGGGGTACAGGCTGTCCGGGAGTATGCGGGGACAGAGCAGAGCGAGGTGTTTGTGGTCTGTGCACAGATCGAGCAGGAGATCGCAGAGCTTGACGATGATGAGAAAAAGATGTTTCTGGAGGATCTGGGATTATCAGAGTCCGGACTGGAAAAACTGATAAAGGCAAGCTATCGTCTGCTGGGCCTGATCAGTTACCTGACGGCGGGAGAGCCGGAGGTCCGGGCATGGACGATCACGAAGGGGACGAAGGCGCCTCAGGCGGCTGGAAAGATCCATACGGATTTTGAACGTGGATTTATCCGTGCGGAAGTGGTGTCTTATGATGACCTGATCGCATGCGGCAGTCATAATGCTGCAAAGGAAAAGGGACTGATCCGTCTGGAAGGAAAGGACTATGTGGTGCAGGACGGTGATATCATGCTGTTCCGCTTTAATGTATAAGGGAAGAGGGATAGAGGATGCACACGTTTATTGATTTTCCGAATCTGGGGATTCACCTGGAAAATGTTGGAAAGACAGTGACTGTATTTGGATTTGACATTGCATATTACGGAATTACGATCGCTGTCGGCATGCTGGCGGGAATCCTGGTGGCAACCCAGGTGGCAAAAAGGACCGGGCAGAAGCAGGAGGACTATATTGATCTTGCGATTTTCGGGATTATTTTCGGTATTATCGGCGCCCGGATTTACTATGTGATTTTTGCCTGGGATATGTATAAAGATAATCTTCTGGAAATTTTTAATACCCGGCATGGGGGACTTGCCATCTATGGAGGTGTGATCGCGGCGGTGATCACGGTCTTTGTGGTAGCCCGTGTGAAGAAGATCCCGGTGGGACTGATGCTTGATATCGGCGGATGTGGATTGATCACGGGGCAGATGATCGGGCGCTGGGGCAATTTTTTCAACAGGGAAGCATTTGGGGAATATACCAATGGTCCCCTTGCCATGCGGCTGCCGCTGGATGCTGTACGAAGCTCTGACGTGACCCAGATGATGAGGGATCATGTACAGACAGTTGACGGAGTATCCTGTATCCAGGTGTCGCCTACTTTTCTGTATGAGTCCTTCTGGTGTTTGCTGGTGCTGATCCTGATGCTTCTCTACACCAGACGTAAGAAGTTCAACGGAGAAGTGTTTTTGCTGTATCTGGCCGGATACGGGGCGGGCCGGTTCTGGATCGAGGCCCTTCGGACGGATCAGCTGTGGATTCCGGGAACTGAGATTCCGGTATCCCAGGTGCTGGCCGGAACGCTGGTTATTGTATCGGTGGTATTGATTATCTGGGGAAGAAAAAAGCAGAAAAAAGTAAGGGAGGCACAGGCATGATCGTAAAGAACGTAAAGGTATATCGGGAGGATCAGACATTTGCAGATGGAGAGATCAGAATCTTAGACGGCGTATTTGAAAAAGTCTGTACGGGAGCCGGAAGAGGGGAAGGAATCCTGGCGGAAAAGGATGAAACTGTGATTGACGGTGACGGCGCGTATGCGATTCCTGGTCTTATCGACCTTCATTTTCACGGCTGTATGGGAGATGATTTCTGCGATGGCACCAAAGAGGCAATCGGAAGGATCGCAGAGTATGAGGCGTCAGTTGGCGTAACGGCGATTGCACCGGCTACTATGACGCTGCCGGTGGAGGAACTTGTGCGGATCCTTTCTGTGGCAGCAGAGTATAGAAGAGAAGAGGCTTCCGGGCAGGACGCCAGAATTCGTGCGGATCTGGTCGGTGTTAATATGGAAGGACCGTTTATCAGTAAAATGAAAAAGGGGGCGCAGGATGAGCGGAATATTCTGCCCTGTGATGCTTCTATCGCGCGCCGTTTTCTGGAAGCTTCCGAAGGACTGGTAAAATTTATTGGCATCGCACCGGAGGAAAGTGAACATTCAGCTGCATTTGTGAAAGAAATGAAGGACGATGTCCATATTTCTCTGGCGCATACAAATGCGGATTATGACAGTGCAAAGGCTGCTTTTGACGCGGGTGCCAGTCATGCAGTTCATCTTTATAACGCTATGCCGCCATTTACACACCGGGCGCCGGGCGTGGTAGGCGCTGTGGCTGACAGTCCCCATGTGATGGCGGAGCTGATCTGTGACGGTGTGCATATTCATCCGGCGGTCGTAAGAGCGACGTTTCAGATGATGGGGGCGCAGCGGATGATCCTCATCAGCGACAGTATGCGGGCTACGGGTATGCCGGACGGAAGATATACGCTGGGCGGTCTGGATGTTGATGTGGTGGGGAACCGGGCTACTCTGGTTTCCGATGGTGCATTGGCAGGATCTGCGACTAATCTGATGGACTGCATGCGGACGGTGGTAAAAAAGATGGGAATCCCGCTGGAGACAGCAGTGGCCTGTGCGTCCGCCAATCCTGCAAAAAGCCTGGGAATCTACGACAGCTACGGTTCTGTCACGCCCGGGAAGAAGGGACATCTGGTGCTGCTGGATAAAGACCTGGAACTAAAAGCAGTGATCAAAGATGGGAAGGTGCTGTAATGGGAGAAACAGAACGACGCGGAGCCTGCCTGATCTGCGGGGCGGATCTGGTTTATTTTCAGGAGGCAAAGGAAATGACCTGTGTTTTCTGTGGGAAAAGGGAGTTAAGCCATGCATCCTGTAAAGACGGGCATTATGTCTGTGATGCCTGCCATGCCAGAAAAGGCATCGAGGCGGTTATGCGGGAGTGCCGGACTACAAAATCCAGAAATCCTATTGAGATCATGCAGAAGATCATGGCAGATCCGTACATTTATATGCATGGCCCGGAGCATCATGTGATGGCAGGTGCGGCGCTTCTGGCCGCGTATCATAACAGCGGCGGAGAAGTGGATCTTGACTGGGCGCTTGCGGAAATGAAAGAGCGGGGCGGACAGGTGCCGGGCGGCGTGTGCGGGTTCTGGGGATGCTGCGGAGCAGGTGTCAGCACTGGCATCTATATGAGTATCATAACAAAAGCCACGCCTTTAAGCGGGAAATCCTGGGGGCTTTCCAACCGTATGACATCCAGAGCTTTAAACGTCATCGGTGAGATCGGCGGTCCTAGGTGCTGTAAACGTGACACCTTTACGGCTGTAAAAGAAGCCGTGCAGATGACAAAAGAAGAACTGGGCATAGAGATGGAACTGCCCGAAAAAATAGAATGTGGATTCCATGTGGAAAACCAGCAGTGTCTGCGTGGAAAATGTCCTTATCATCCAAAGGAAGATGCCACACGGGCGATGTCGAGAAGTTAAGCTGATCGACATCGCCCGTGTGGCATCTTTTTCTAAATAATATCATTTGATTTTCCATTTCAAGGAAATTATAAAATCTTAAAAATTTGAAGGTAGAGCCAAAAATATTCTATGTTTTCTCAAAGACAACTCCGATATACTGACAATATCAATAAAGGACGATAAAAGTCTTTAAAGAAGGGAGAAAAGTATATGAAAAGAAAGATGGCTTTATTGACAATCGCAGCAATGCTCAGCCTTTCTGTAGCTGCATGCGGTTCAAGCGGAGACTCGGGAAGCGGAGATTCTGGATCAGGGGAAAGTTCCAGTTCAAGCGGGGATGTGGCGAACAAGGACAAACCTCTGGTTTGGTTTAATCGTCAGCCTTCCAATAGTTCGACCGGAGAGCTGGATACGACCGCTCTGAACTTCAATGAAAATACATATTATGTAGGCTTCGATGCAAATCAGGGTGCAGAGCTTCAGGGAACCATGGTTAAAGATTATATTGAGGCTAACATTGATACTATTGACCGGAACGGTGACGGAGTGATCGGATATGTTCTGGCAATCGGAGATATCGGACATAACGATTCTATCGCACGTACGAGAGGTGTCCGCAAAGCCCTGGGAACCGGCGTTGAAAAAGACGGCAACATCAACAGCGATCCAATCGGAACAAACACAGATGGTTCTGCGTCTGCTGTACAGGATGGGACCATTGAAGTTGACGGCACATCTTATGTAGTCCGCGAGCTTGCTTCACAGGAGATGAAGAACTCCGCAGGAGCTACCTGGGATGCAGCAACAGCAGGAAATGCGATCGGAACATGGTCTTCTTCTTTTGGAGATGATATTGATGTTGTTGTTTCTAATAATGACGGAATGGGAATGTCTATGTTTAATGCATGGTCCAAAGATAATGAAGTTCCTACTTTTGGATACGATGCTAATAACGATGCAGTAGCAGCTATCGCTGAAGGCTATGGCGGAACCATCAGCCAGCATGCGGATGTACAGGCTTACCTGACACTTCGTGTTCTGCGTAATGCCCTTGACGGTGTAGACATTGATACTGGTATCGGCACGGCAGATGAGGCTGGAAATGTTCTGAGTGAAGACGTATACAGATACAGCGAAGAAGAGCGCTCCTACTATGCATTGAACGTTGCAGTTACTGCAGATAACTATCAGGACTACACAGACTCTACTAAGGTTTACGAGCCTGTTTCCAAACAGCTTGACGAGAGCGCATCTCCGGTGAAGAAAGTATGGCTGAACATCTACAATGCTTCTGATAACTTCTTAAGCTCTACTTATCAGCCGCTGCTTCAGAACTATGATGATCTTTTGAATCTGGAAGTTGAATACATCGGTGGTGACGGACAGACAGAGTCCAACATTACAAACCGTCTTGGAAATCCAAGCCAGTATGATGCGTTTGCCATTAACATGGTTAAGACAGATAATGCGTCTTCCTACACATCAATACTTAGTCAATAACAGTTATTGAAACAGGAATGAAGGGGTTATTAGGGAGAAGAAATTCTCCCTAATAACTTATTAAAAAGAGTTACTGAAAATTAATATAGCAATATGGGAACAGGAGTAAAAAGAATGGCAGATAAGAAAGATGATATCGTCTTATCGATCCGTGGCATGTGTAAGTCGTTTGGCCGCAACCGGGTACTGGATCACATAAATCTGGATGTAAAACAGGGAACGGTCATGGGACTGATGGGGGAAAACGGTGCCGGTAAGTCGACTATGATGAAGTGCCTGTTCGGTACTTATCAGAAAGATGAGGGAAAAATCTTTCTGGACGGGAAAGAAGTAAGCTTTTCCGGGCCTAAGGATGCTCTTGAAAATGGGATCGCAATGGTCCATCAGGAATTGAACCAGTGCTTGGAAAGAAATGTAATGGATAATTTGTTCCTGGGACGCTATCCGGTCAATTCTGTGGGAATCATTGATGAAGGCAGAATGAAAAAAGAAGCTTCCGAACTTTTCCGAAAACTGGGTATGACAGTCAATCTTACCCAGCCTATGCGGAACATGTCTGTGTCACAGAGACAGATGTGTGAGATTGCAAAAGCGATCTCCTACAATGCCAAGGTGATCGTTCTTGACGAGCCCACGTCCTCACTGACGGTGCAGGAAGTGGAAAAGCTTTTTGATATGATGCGGATGTTGAAAGAGCAAGGGATTTCTTTGATTTATATTTCTCATAAAATGGATGAGATTTTTGAAATCTGTGATGAGATCTCTGTGCTCCGTGACGGAAATCTTGTTATGACTAAAAGCTCCAAAGAGACAGATATGAACGAACTGATTGCAGCGATGGTAGGACGTTCTCTAGAGAACCGGTTCCCACCGGTAAACAACACGCCAAAGGATGTGATCTTGTCTGTTCAGCATTTGTCTACTAAATTCGAGCCGTATTTGCAGGATATTTCCTTTGACGTAAGAGAAGGAGAGATTTTTGGACTGTATGGTCTGGTAGGAGCGGGACGAACAGAACTTCTGGAAACCATTTTTGGTGTGCGCACCAGGGCGGCAGGGCGTGTGTATTTTAACAACCGTCTGATGAATTTTAACAGCGCAAAAGAAGCGATGGATCATGGCTTTGCTATGATCACAGAGGAGAGAAAGGCCAATGGGCTGTTTCTGAAAGGAGACCTGACCTTTAATACGACGATTGCAAATCTGGACAGCTATAAGACGGGACCAGCCCTCTCTGATGCCAAGATGGAGAAGGCGACAATGAAGGAAATCAAAGTCATGCGCACTAAATGTATGGGGCCTTCAGACATGATCACAAGTCTTTCCGGCGGTAATCAGCAGAAGGTGATCTTTGGGAAATGGCTGGAGCGGGAACCACAGTTGTTTATGATGGACGAACCGACCAGAGGAATCGACGTAGGTGCAAAGTATGAAATCTATGAACTGATCATCAATATGGCAAAACAGGGAAAGACGATCATCGTTGTTTCCTCGGAAATGCCGGAGATCCTGGGAATTACAAACCGTATCGGCGTAATGTCCAACGGTCATCTGTCCGGGATTGTCAATACCAAAGAAACGGATCAGGAGGAGCTTTTGAGACTCAGTGCGAAATACCTATAGTGAGGGAGATGGATAGATATGGCAAATGGAAACAGTAAAGTTCTGACGGCTGAGCAGGAAATGAAGCTTCGCCAGCCGATCGAAGAACATGTGGGAGAGATTCAGGCAAAGATCAACAGTTTGAGAGAAGACGGTACGGACCAGGTCGTGTCTCTTCAGAACAAGATTGATGGGATCAGGAGAGATAAGAGCCGGACAAAGAGTGAGCGGGAAAGCGCGATCGCAAAGCTTCAGAAGGAACTGGAGACGGCGAAAGCGGTAGAAGCAAAGAATAAAGACGAGATATCCAAACTGATTGCCAGGGCAGAGGCATATCTCAAAGAACATTTTGACAAAGACTATTATGAATCAGTAAAGGCCAGCTGCGAAGCTGAGAAGGCCGAAGCAAAAGCGGCATATCAGAAGAGGCTGGCAGAGCTGGAAAAAGAACATAAGGAGACGGTTGCAAAGCTTTCTGACCACCAGGAGGTCAAGGATGAGAATTATGTTTATAAAAATCGTCAGTTTGACGCGAAGGTAGGGCTGGAGCAGAACCTTCAGCAGATCAAGGACCGCAGGCATGCTGCATATACCTATAAATATCATCTGATCGATATGCTGCGTATGTCCAAATTTACCTTCCTGGAGACAACTGCACAGAAATGGGAGAATTACAAGTATACATTCAACCGGAGGGCATTTCTTTTACAGAATGGATTGTATATTGCTATTATCCTGATCTTTGTTGCCCTGTGTGTCATTACACCGATGGTCAAAGGAGCGCCGCTTCTTACATATAATAACGTGTTGAACATTCTGCAGCAGGCATCGCCGAGAATGTTCCTGGCGCTGGGAGTAGCAGGCCTGATTCTTCTGGCAGGAACAGATCTGTCTGTCGGACGTATGGTAGGTATGGGCATGACAACGGCCACGATTATTATGCATCAAGGCGTCAATACAGGAGGCGTATTCGGACATATTTTTGATTTTACAGGAATGTCTATTGTAGGAAGAATGATTCTGGCGCTGGTAATGTGTATTCTTTTATGTACATTTTTTACAACGCTGGCGGGATTCTTTACTGCTAAATTTAAGATGCATCCGTTTATCTCTACCATGGCAAATATGCTGATGATCTTCGGTCTTGTAACTTACGCGACCAAGGGAGTGTCCTTTGGAGCTATCGAGCCTTCGATCCCGGCGATCATTATTCCAAAGGTAAATGGTTTCCCGACCATTATCCTTTGGGCAGTAGCCGCTATCGTGATCGTGTGGTTTATCTGGAATAAAACCACTTTTGGCAAGAATCTTTATGCAGTCGGAGGAAATCCAGAGGCAGCGGCAGTATCAGGAATCTCTGTATTTGCTGTAACTGTAGGAGCATTTGTACTTGCCGGAATTCTCTATGGATTTGGTTCCTGGCTGGAATGTGCGAGAATGGTTGGTTCTGGTTCCGCAGCTTACGGACAAGGATGGGAAACTGATGCAATTGCAGCCTGTGTAGTAGGTGGTGTGTCCTTTACAGGTGGTATCGGTAAGATTTCCGGCGTGGTAGTCGGTGTGCTGATCTTCACAGCCCTTACCTATTCTCTTACAATCCTTGGTATTGATACCAATCTGCAGTTTGTATTCTCGGGTATCATCATTCTTGTGGCGGTAACCCTGGACTGCCTGAAATATGTACAGAAAAAGTAATAAGTGAACCGGATAATATACAACAAAAACCAGATCCGCATTGGACAGAGACGGACCTGGTTTTGTTGTATTTGCTGAAGATAGAGAAAAATGCTGACATGGATTTATGCATTTGGTATAATGAAAAAGGTTTGGCAGGTGAAATAGAAACAAAAGGAATGAGAAATATGGATAAATACACGGTACTGTTGGTAGATGACGAGGAAGAAGTTATTCAGGTCATTATGAAGAAAATAGACTGGGGAGAGCTTGGACTTTCCGTGATCGGCTACGCAAGTAACGGAGTCAAGGCTCTGGAGCTAGTGGAAGAATTTCAGCCGGACATTGTGATGACGGATATTAAGATGCCCTATATGGATGGGATGGAATTATCCCAGCAGATCAAGCGAGAGTTTCCGGCAACAAAGATTTTGATCTTTACAGGCTTTGATGAATTTGAATATGCCAAGGAAGCGGTCCATCTGGAGGTGGAAGAATATATCTTAAAGCCGGTCAACGCGGCAGAGTTAAAAGAAGTTTTTATTCAGGTAAAGAACAAACTGGATCAAGAGATCAGTGAAAAGAGAAGCGTGGAGGTTCTGCAGAGATATTATATGGAATCCCTCCCTGTTCTGCGGGCAAACTTTTATTCGACTCTGATCGAAGGAAGGATCCAGGAAAATGAGCTTCCGAAATATCTCCAGGATTATCAGATCGCGTTTGCGGGCCCATTATTTTGCTGTCTGGTGATCCATACATCTTCCAGACAGGTGCCGGAAGGCATGAACCCCCTTCTGCTGGACACGTCTGTGCGAAAGCAGGCGGAGGAGCGGCTTGGAGAAAAGTGGCGGGCGAAATCGTTCTCTTATCTTGGGAATACCGTTATGATCGTTCAGTTTGAGGAGGAGTGGCAGGTGGCAGACTTGACGGATGAATGTGACAGATTCTGCAGATATGCCCGCCGTATGATCGGAGCGGTAGTCACTGTGGGAGTGGGAAAGGTGTGCAGGGATGTCCTGGAACTGGCCAAGTCCTACATCGGAGCAAGGGAAGCAGTTTCCTACCGGGCAATCTATGGTGCTTCGCGGGCTGTTAATATTCGGGAGATCGATCCGCAGGAGACAGCCGGAGGCAATCCGACAGATGATACCAGGCTGGGGGAACTGTTTAAAAGAATCTGTCTGGGATCTGAGCAAGAAGTGCGGGAAGCTGCCGACAGATATCTGGCGAAGAATTCATTTCCTGCCCAATCTCTTCAGGGGCACCAGATTGCGATTATGGAACTGGTGAGCGGGCTGTACCGGTTTTCCGCAAATCACGACATTTCAATGGAGGCGTTTGGGAAAAGAGTCGATGATCTTTACAGAACATTTCTTGACCTGGAGCCGGAAGCGCTGAGAGAAAGACTTATAGACATCTGTCTTTCTCTGCATGAACAGATGATCCGTGCGAGAAGTATGTCTACGCAGTCTTTTGTCACAAAGGCGAAGGAGTATGTGCAGACCCATTATTTTGAGGCGGAGCTTTCGCTGGATACGGTATGCAGGGAGCTGGGCGTGTCGAATTCCTATTTTTCTACGGTCTTTAAAAAAGAGGTGGGAAAATCTTTCATTGGATATTTGACAGAATACCGCATGGAACAGGCTTTGCGCCTTCTTCTGGAAACCAATGACAAGAGCTATACCATCGCAAAAAGCGTAGGATATACAGATCCAAATTATTTCAGCTATGTATTTAAGAGACAGTTTGGCGTATCACCTTCAAAGTACAGGACGGAGTATACAGGAAGTGAAAGATAAGTATATTGCTCGTTTAGAAAAATTAAAGCCGGAAGGGATCCAGTCAACACTTATGATTGCGTTTTCTGTGATTTCTATCTCTATCATGATGGTCATTGGGATCGTCATGTATATGTGGTTCTCCATGTCGACCCGTCAGGAAGTGGTACATACTTCCCGGACAATGATGGAGCAGACGGGGGAGAATCTGGAGGATTATCTGATCCGTATGCGCCAGATTTCGGATGTGGCTTACTACAATGTGGTAAAAGAGAACGATTTCTCTGACCAGTCAGAGAAAATCCAGGAGGGTATGAATCTACTGTATGAGGCCAACCGGGATAACCTAAGGAGTATTGTAATCTATAATAATTACGGAAGCCTTCTGGCGGCGGAACCGATTGTCTCCCAGAAGGAGGACCCGAACGTTACGAAGCAGGAATGGTTTATACAGGCAATGGATGAAATGGAAAATATGCATTTTTCTACTCCTCATATTCAGAACCTGTTTGACGATGGAACCCAGCGGTATTACTGGGTGATCTCCTTAAGCCGGGTAGTGGAACTGACGAATCGGGGAGAATCACAGCTTGGGGTATTGCTGGTAGACATGGACTACAGCGGTATCTCGCAGATGATGACGCAGATTAATTCTACCAGCAGCGGGCAGTATTATTATCTATGCGACAGCAGCGGGAAGATCATATATCATCCCAAGCAGATACAGATCAGCGATGGGATCATCAGTGAAAATAACAAGGCCGCCGCCCAGTGGGATGACAATGTTTATGATGAATACTTTGAGGGAGAACACCGGAAGGTTATCGTCAATACCGTCAGCTATACAGGATGGAAACTGGTGGGAGTGATTCCATATTCCACATTTACCCACGGAATGGCTGATCTGAGGTATTTTATCATCATTCTGATTCTTTTGATGGTCATGATGCTCATGGTGATCAACCGGGTGATTTCCGTACGTATCTCCAGGCCTATCTTAAAGCTTAACGATTCTGTTGTGGAGTATGAGGCGGGAGAGAAGCCCAGTATCTATATCGGCGGTTCACAGGAAATCCGGCATCTGGGTTATTCGATCCAAAAGTCCTATGAACAGATTGATCTGCTTATGAAAGAGATCGTATGGGAACAGAATGAGAGGAGAAAAAGTGAACTGGAAGCGCTCCAGAGTCAGATCAATCCTCATTTCCTGTATAATGCGTTGGAGTCGATTACATGGATGGTGGAGGGAGAGAAAAATGACGAGGCTGTATTTATGATCTCACAGCTTGCCAAGCTTTTCCGGATCAGTCTGTCAAAAGGGCGGACGGTGATCACGGTAAGGGATGAGCTTCAACATGCGGAAAGCTATATGAATATCCAGAAGATCCGGTATAAAAATGCCTTTTCTGTTACATTTGATGTGGACCCGGCGGTATATTCCTACTGTATAGTAAAGCTGATCCTGCAGCCGATTCTGGAAAACGCCATCAATTATGGTGTGAGTGGTCTGGATGGTTCGGGAGAGATAAAGATCACGGGCAAGCTGGAAGGAGAAAGGATCATACTGGCTGTGGAGGATAATGGCATTGGCATGCCGAAAGAGGAAGCGGATCTTTTGCTAACGGACAGTCAGAGAGTGCAGAAGAAAGGATCAGGAGTAGGGCTTGTAAATGTAAAGAACCGGATCCAGATTCTGTTTGGAAAGGCATATGGGCTGGTTATCGAGAGTGAACCGGATGAAGGCACTACCGTTTTTGTTCACCTTCCGGCAGTACCATATACAGAAGAAAACCGGACAATACTGGAACAGGGCCGGGCCATTTTTGCGGAGGAAGAAAATGAGAATAAGACAAAGAATCGGAAAGATGAAAAACAGTAAAAAGATGTTTATTCTCATAGAAGCAGCCCTGGCAATGGCGGTGATTATACTGGCGGTCATCATGTTTCTTGGGAACAATGTCAATGACAGAGAAAGAGTGTCTGTGATCGTACAAAACTCTGACGACAGCCAGTGGGCGGCGTTTAAATATGGCCTTAAGATGGCGGCAGAAGACCAGGAAATTGAAATGTTTGTTGTGGGCACTGAAGGGGCGATGTCTGCGGAAGATGAGAAAAATGTCATTGAGCAGGAGATTGATAACGGAGCGGATGCACTTATTATACAGCCGGCAGCAGGGGAAGATACGGAGGAGATGTTAAAGGATATTTCCCAGAGAATCCCTGTACTTCTCGTAGAATCTGAGACGCTGGGTGATAAAGAATCACCTGAAATCCCGGTGATACAGGCGGATAATTACAGCATGGGAAGAACTCTGGCAGAAGAGCTCTTAAAGGAATATGACGGGAATCTGGAAGGAAAGACCATAGGGATTGCGGTGGAGACAGAAGCGTTGGAAGCGACCAGGAGTCGAAGAGAAGGGTTTATGGACGGCCTGGAGGAATCTGGAGCTGATGTACGCTGGTCGGTTTCAGGAGCATTTGGACAAGGAAGGAAAAGTTTAGAAGCTCAGCCGACAGTGGATTTGGTCGTGGCGCTTGATGACCGCAGCTTGACGGCAGCAGGAGAGGCAGCGGCAAAAAATGATCTTCATGGAGCACTGGTATATGGGATTGGAAACTCTTCGGAGGCAGTATACTATCTGGATATAGGTGTAGCAGAATGTCTGGTAGTACCGGACGAGTTTAGTGTGGGATATCAAAGCCTGACAAGGCTTGCGGAGAATCTGAGACGGTTTTTTAAATCAGCAGAAGGCAGTACTGTTACACACACGGTGATCAGAAAGGAGAATCTGTTCACGGAAGAAAACCAGGAGATTATTTATACAATGAGTCAGTAAAAGTCTGAATAACTAACAGGGGAATGAAGAAATGAACGGGAAGAGGTTTCTGGCAGCAGTAGTTTTGTGCTGTTTTAGTATTTTAGGAATGTCTGCCTGCAGGAGTCAGCAGGCGGGTGGGAGTGATAAAATTTATGTGGGAGTTGCCAGCTATAACCAAAGCGATACCTTTATCAGCGAATTGGTGGGCTGTTTTGAGGAGCAGCTGAATAGGCTTGAGAGCGAGAAACGGCGGACAGTAGTAACGATCCGGGATGCGGCCGGGCAGCAGCGCAAGCAGAACGATCAAGTAAAAGAAATGCTGGATGCGGGATGTAATGTGCTTTGTGTGAACTTAGTAGACCGGTCAGATCCATCGGAGATCATTGATCTTGCAAGGGAACATGATGTGCCTATTATATTTTTTAACAGAGAGCCTGTGGCGGAAGATCTGCTGCAATGGAACCGGCTTTATTATGTGGGGGCGTATGCGAAAGAGTCCGGTATCATGCAAGGGGAACTGGCGGCGGATCTGATACAGGAAGATGCCTCGATTGATCGAAACAGAGACGGACAAATCCAGTATGTGGTACTGGAAGGAGAGCCCGGGCACCAGGATGCAATCATTCGGACAGAAAATGCGGTAGATACTTTGAAGAGCAGGGGGGTGAAACTGGAAAAGCTGAGTTATGGGATTGCCAACTGGAATCGGGCGCAGGCCCAGAACCGGATGCTTCAGATGATCGGGCAACACCAGAACCAGATAGAGCTTGTTCTGGCTAATAATGATGATATGGCACTTGGTGCAATTGAAGCCTACGAGAAGCTCAATCGCACAGAGGCCAGTATGCCGGCCTTTTTGGGGATTGACGGTACGGATGTAGGATTAAAGGCCGTGGTAGATTTGAAACTGGACGGGACTGTATACAATGATAAGGAAGGCCAGGCGGAGGCAATGGCAGAATTGGCGGTCGCAGCAGTGACAGGTACAGGAATGGATAAAATTAAATTTGTAAATGAAAGATACATATACCTGCCCTATGAGAAGGTGACAAAAGAAAACGTCCGGGAGTTCCTTGCGGAGTAAAAGAGAAAACGGAAGGCGCCACAGAATGGGGCGGCCCAATTTTAGGCTTGACAAATATCCACAAATAGCATAAGATTGCAATCAGATGAAACAAATATGTCGAAAGGCTTGGAAGAGAGCAAGTAGTATCCGGGACACCCGAACAGAAAGCTGCCGGCTGATGAGAGGCGCACGAAGGAACCGCATATGAATACGTCTCGGAGCCTCGCACTGAACCCTGGGACAGGAAGTAGGCAGCGACGGGTTGGCGCGCGTTAAAGTGCCAGGCTGTGAACGGATAAGATATACGGGAGCAGCCGGATGAGGTCGGCATCGCAAGATGCCGGTGAAGCAAGGTGGTACCGCGGAAAATGTAGATTCGCCCTTACTGTGAAAGCAGTAAGGGCTTTTTATATGTTTTGAAACATGTCGGCAGGAGATCCTGCGAAGAGAAAGGGAGGGGGAATATGGAGAAGCAAAAGAAAGTGAGTAAAGCAAAACAGAGGATTGTCGATAATTATGAAAGGCAGAAGGCAGATTTTGAGCAGCGTGGATATAAAGAATATTCGGAGGTGTTTTCGGCAGCAAAGGCCAATGCGATGGTCTTTGTGACATCTTTTCCAGTGGCACTGATCCTGATTCTGATCTGGGTTTTGACGGACCGGGGGCCGATCTGGACTGCCGATCTGAATTTTATATTGGTGCTGGCTCTGGTACTTGTCACAGCATACATTCACGAAGTGCTTCACGGCGTAGGCTGGTGCCTGGGAACAAAAGAAAAGTGGAAAAGTATTTATATCGGTATGATGTGGTCGAGCCTTACGCCTTACTGTCACTGTAAGGAGCCGCTGGAGCCGGGAAAGTATTTGTTTGGATGTATGCTCCCTGGAACGCTTTTGGGACTTGGGATCTATGTGGCAGCATTCGTTACGGGAAGCAATTTCCTCTTGTGGGTTAGCCTTTTTAATGTACTGGTGGCGGGAGGGGATCTGCTGATCGCCTGGTATGCCAGAAAATACCGGGCCGGCTATGTGCTGGATCATCCTACGGAGTGTGGGTTTGTCATATTTCAGAAGTAAATAAATAATTAAAATAAATTCAGAAATGAAAAGGAGAAAAAACATGGGAATCTATGAAGAATTACAGGCAAGAGGGCTGATTGCCCAGGTAACGGATGAGGAAGAGATCCGTGAACTGATCAACAACGGAAAAGCAACTTTCTATATCGGGTTTGACCCAACTGCAGACAGTCTTCATGTGGGACATTTCATGGCACTGTGCCTGATGAAGCGTCTCCAGGAAGCTGGAAACAGGCCGATCGCACTGATCGGAGGCGGAACCGGTTACATCGGCGATCCGTCCGGAAGAACGGATATGCGTTCTATGATGACGCCGGAGCAGATCCAGCATAACTGTGACTGTTTTAAGAAACAGATGAGTCGTTTTATTGATTTCTCGGAAGGGAAAGCATTGATGGTCAATAATGCAGACTGGCTGCTGGATCTGAACTACATTGAGATGCTGCGTGAGATCGGACCTCATTTTTCCGTCAACCGTATGCTGACAGCAGAGTGCTACAAGCAGAGAATGGAAAAGGGGTTAAGCTTCCTGGAGTTCAACTACATGATTATGCAGAGCTATGATTTCTATGTGCTGTACCAGAAATACGGCTGCAACATGCAGTTCGGCGGCGACGACCAGTGGAGCAATATGCTGGGCGGAACAGAACTGATCCGCCGGAAGCTGGGCAAAAATGCCTGTGCGATGACCATTACGCTGCTCTTAAATTCTGAGGGCAAGAAAATGGGCAAGACTCAGAGTGGAGCTGTCTGGCTGGATCCAAATAAAACTTCGCCTTTTGAGTTCTACCAGTACTGGAGAAACGTGGCGGATGCAGACGTGCTGAAATGTATCCGGATGTTAACTTTCCTTCCGCTGGAGGAGATTGACAAGATGGACGCCTGGGAAGGCGCTAAGCTTAATACAGCAAAAGAAATCCTGGCATTTGAGCTGACCAAGCTGGTACATGGCGAGGAAGAAGCCAGAAAGGCCCAGGAATCTGCAAGGGCACTGTTCAGTCAGGGAGCGGCGGCGGAAATGCCGACCACAGAACTTACAGAGGCAGACCTGACGGACGGAAACATTGATATCCTGACCATGCTGGTAAAATCCGGTCTGGTACCGTCAAAGTCAGAGGCCAGACGTGCGGTTCAGCAGGGCGGTGTGGCCGTAGACGGTGAGAAGGTAACGGATATCTATGCAGCATTTGCCGGTGAGACTTTAGGAGGCGACGGTGTGGTGCTGAAAAAAGGAAAGAAAAATTTCCGTAAGATCGTATTGAAATAAAAGGATATAAAACTCCATATAGTCACTGCCAGAGATTTATGCTACTATATACATAAAGCACTATATTTCTGGCAGTTTTTCTTTAGCGGCATCTGCCGTGTCTGTATTTCTAAAAAGATCTAAAAGAAATCTCAATGCTTTTCATTTCCATTTATAAAAAAGCAGGGAGATTTCCTATAATGCGGGGCATAATCCGGAATTGATGGCGGCGTGCAGGACCTTGTGGGAATATGCGGAGTATACAGACCGTGTGCGCAGATATGCGAAGGAATTGTCGATTGCAGAAGCGGTGGAACGAGCGATCACGGAATGTATCCGGGAAGGGATTCTGAAGGAATTCCTGAGAAAAAACCGGGCGGAGGCGAAGAGAATGAGCATTTACGAATATGACCAGGAAAAGCATTTAAGGCAGGAGCGAGAAGCATCCTGGGAAAAAGGCAGAGAGGCCGGAAAAGAAGAGGGCATGAAGCTGTTGGATGATTTGTATGGGCTTCTGGCGAAAAGCGGCCGTATCGATGATATTCTCCGGGCGACAAAGGAACCGGAGTACAGGGATAAGCTGCTGCAGGAATTTTTGGGAAGGTAATGGCTGCAAACCAATATAGAAATGTAAGAATTTTAAGAAAGAAGAATAACGGAGTTGCTGTGTCAAATTATGGAGGCGGCAGCTCCTTTATAATATCCATATATTGAAAACGGACATCTAATTGAGTATAATATTAGAAAATATCCAATTATGGAAAGCAAAGGAGGCCATTTATGGATATTCAAGGTCTGAAACGAATGAAAAAGGAATCAGGGATGACAAATGCCAAAATAGCTGAACTGTCAGGCGTTCCTTTAAGTACGGTGAATAAAATCTTCTCCGGGGCGACAAAGAATCCTCGTTATGCCACGCTGCTGGCTGTTGAGCAGGTACTTGTTTCAAAGGAGAAAATTCCATTCAGCTATGACCGGTTTAAAGAGGAGCCTGTCCTCTTGCGGGAAGAGACCGCTCCTTATGCGTATTCCGCACGCGAATATGACGGTAAAGATATGGAGAATCTTTCAGAGTACAGCCGGGCGGAACTCATTAACGGGAAATTGTATATGCTGTCCTCTCCCAGCCGGCAGCATCAGTATTTGACAGGAGAACTGTTTTTTGAGATTAAAAGTTTTATCCGGAAGCATCAGGGGGACTGCGAAGTATACTTGTCTCCTTTTGATGTACGGCTTTTTAAAGATGATTCAGCAGTCGTGCAGCCAGATCTTCTGGTGGTATGTAATCGTGATATCCTGACAGAAAAGGACTGCTCTGGTCCGCCGGACTGGGTGGTCGAGATTACATCAGAGAGCAACTCTTCCCATGACTATGTGCGTAAGCTCATGCTGTATCAGAAAGCAGGGGTCAGAGAATACTGGATCATTGATCCATTCCGGGAACAGATCCTGGTTATTAATTTTGAAGATCCGAAGAAAAGCGGGGAGTACACATATGCCGACCCGGTGCCTTCCGGGGTGTTGGAAGGATTGAAGATCCGGCTTGGCGGGATACAGGAGAGGTTTTAGCTTTTTCCGGCTGCATTATGCTTGGCATTACGCTTAATAGTTTCTTTGTTAAAATTAGAAAAATTATACGTCTGTTCTGCAAAAATATGCTAAAATAAAATGACTATATTTTTTTCAGGAGGGTACATAAGATGGCTGTTTTGGACGAAATGAAGAATCTGGAAAATCAGAAAAAGGAATTTATGGCACAATTAGGAGAAGTTTATTATAAAAACTGTAAGGCGGATGGCACAGATGTTCCTGGAGAGGCAGCCGGGATCATTGCAAAGATCGATGAGACGGACAGACAGATGAAGCTTTTGATAGAGCCGGAAACAGTCCGGGCAGGAGAACAGGAGCCCCCGGTTGAAGAAGCGGAAGAAGTGCAGTCTGAGTATCAGGAAAGTGTATGCCCTAAATGTGGCGCTCCGGTGGAACCGGATCAGATATTCTGTGTGAATTGTGGTACAAAACTCGAAGAAGAGGCTGCAGAGCAGACGGAAATCATCAGCGATATTCTAAATGATATTCAGTCAGAAGAAAGAGAAAAAGCTGCGGACAAAGAGATTGATGGGCCGGAGGAGAATGTATGCCCAAGGTGCGGTGCTCCTGTGGAGGAAGATCAGGGCTTTTGCATCATCTGTGGGGCAAAATTGGAAAAAGCAGGGGCAGGCGCTGCATATCAGGCGGAGCCGGAGCGCCCGGCAGGACCGAAGATCTGCCCGAACTGCGGGAAGGTGCTTCCGCCGCAGATGCGTTTTTGTACATCCTGCGGGACAAAAATGAATTAGTCAGGCGACGTTTTCATACATAAGAATCTAAATATGGGAAAAGAGAGAAGTTAGTACGATGAGATGCAAAAGATGTGGTAGTGAAATTCAGGACGGGGATATGTTCTGCGGGAATTGTGGATGGAAGGTAGAAGAAAAGAAAAAGCCGGTGATCCCGATCATCATAGGGATCGTGGTGGTCGTGCTGATCGCCGTAATCGGTATCTTCTGGTATCTGCATCATCAGGAACAGAAAAAGGTAGAAGAGAATCTGGCAAAGTTTCAGGAAAGAGTAGAAGAGGGAAAGAAAGAGTCTGAAAGCGATCAGGCGGATACGGCGGACCAGGAGAAAGCAGAAGATGCTGATGAGGCAGAGGAAGATACAGAGGATGCGGAAAACACAAGGCAGGCTGCGGATCCGACAGAGGGTGGGATCCACAGATATGAGTATATGATCAGCGACGTGACATGGACACAGGCATACCAGGAATGTCTGGACCGGGGCGGATATCTGGTCAGGATCAACAGCAGAGAGGAATATGATTATATCATTTCACAGCTGAACAGCCGGGGACTTTCCAATATCCAGTTTAAGATTGGCGGTATGAGAGCGACAGATTCAAGAGATTATTACTGGGTGGATGAATCCGGCCAGATGTATGGGGACGTGATCAATTCCGGAAGCTACTGGTGCGCGTCTGAATGGATGGCAGGGGAGCCCAGCTACCAGGACGGAGCGACACAGGAGCAGTATCTGGATATCTTCTATCATCAAAATTCAGGGAAATGGGTATGGAACGACGTGCCGGATGATATTCTGGCGGCGGTTCCATCATTTAGCGGGAAACTGGGATATATTTGCGAATATGAAGAATAGGAAAACGAGAGAGTAAAGTGAGGAGGGAACGGATATGTTTTGCAGTCATTGCGGACAGGAATTAAAAGAAGGAGGAAAGTTCTGCCCAAGGTGCGGTGCGCCGGTTGACCCGGCAGCGGGAGCAGGCTTTAGCACAGGATATCAAAAAATGAATCCAGGGCCTCAGGGAGCAGTGATGAAAAAAGGCGTATCCCCGGCGGTGGCGGCTGTGATTATCGGAGTGATCCTGGTGTGTATCGCAGGGGCTGTATTTATGGCATATTTCCTGTTTTTCAGGAATACTTATAAGACGCCGATCAAAAATCTGGTAAAAGTCATGGAAGATCAGGATACAGATGCCGCCCTGGCGCTGATCCCGGAACGGTACCTGAAGGTGATGGAGGGCGTTACCGGTATGGATTCGGATGAACTGGCAGATATGCTGGAAGATGAACTGATCAGCGGTTTTGACGAATATACCGGAGATATTAAAGTAGATTATGATATAGGAGACGCCAGAGATCTGACCGATTCTGAGATTCAGAGCCTGGAGTCTGATTATATGGGATATTTGGGCGATATTGAGGATGCAAAAGAAGTAGAATTTTCCTATGAAATGTATGTGGACGGAGAACTCCGGGATTCAGGAGAAGATGAGCAGCTCACAGTCATTAAGCTTGATGGAAAATGGTATCTTAATCCGGGAGATATGTAAAAATGTTTTGTCAGAAATGTGGAACCGAAAATGTAGAGGGAGCGAGATTCTGTAAAAACTGCGGGGCGCCCCTCAAAAGATGGAACGGCACTTCGGCGGGCGGAGGGGGTCTGCCGCAGGGTGGAGATCCCGTAAGGGGCGGGAAGCCGCCTGCGGCTAAGAAGCCCGGATATGCCAGATGGGCGGCCGCGGCAGGCGGCATAATCCTGGCTGCAGTAGTGATTGCAGGGGTCTTTGCATTCCGAAGCTATGCAGAGCGCAGAGACTATGAGAATTATATTGCCCAGGCAGAAAATTATCTGGAAGAGATGGATTATGAAAGTGCAGAAGCCGCATATATGAAAGCGATTGAGATCGATCCAAAAAAGGAAGATCCGTATCTGGGTCTTGCGGATGTGTACATTGCCCAGGACGACTATGAAAAGGCGGAAAAAATTATCGCCCAGGGTGAAAAGGCTGTTTATGGCAGTGAGGAGCATAAAGGCGGCAGCGGAAAAACAGAGAAAAACGAAGGGGAAGAAGAAAATACGTTTACGGACAAAGAGAATGACGCGACAAATAAAAGCCGTTACACCTGGGCTGTAGAGCCGACGGATCTGGCCGACGATATCTATTATATCCGGAACGAAAATACGTTTGATTACCCGGCAAATGATCTGTCCCGTCAGATGGATACGTCCTATGCCGTAATCCGCAAGGAAGATTCCTATGGACTGATCGGTCTGGACGGGCAGCTGGCAGCAGAGCTGGAATATCGGGGAATAGACGCCCTGTCAAGATTTTATCTGCTGGAACGCAAAGAAGCAGTCTATGACCCGGAATATCAGACAGAAATGACGGACTACTATTTTGTGGAAGAGGAGAAATCAGTAAAGCCGGCAGTAGCGGTAATCGGAGATGCAGGGAATTATTACCGGGGCGTTTTTTATTACTGTGACGGCCTGCATAATACAGGTGAGTACCAGGTAGAGCAGGGATATATGGAAGATTATCAGAGAATACCTTCCGGAGTGATCCCGGTCAAGCGCTCCGAGGAGATTTATGACGGCAGCGTGTATGATATGGACTGGTATGACAGCCTGGAAAGTAAATATGCGCTTTGCGATACAGAGGGAAATCTTATCACTGATTTTATCTATGATGACTGCGGAAGCTTAAGTTCCGGTCTTCTGGCGGTGAAAAAGGATGATAAGTGGGGATATGTTAATGAAAAGGGTGAAGTAGTGATCCCTATCGAGTATGATGCCTCCTGGTGCTATGATACTTACGTGTTCAGTTATGACAAGGAGAGTGAGTCAGAGAGGATCGAAGCCTGCTACGGGGCTACAGATGGCTATGTGCCCCTGTGCAAGGACGGCAGATGGGAGCTTTGGGATACTTCCGGAAAGCAGTTTATTGCACCGGGAACATTTGAAGAGATCCGTCCGGTATATGACGGGAAATGCTGGGTGAAAAAAGATGGCAAATGGGGTGTGATCGAATTGACCGGACAGAATGACAGCAAGGAGGAGACAGCGGGGACGGAGAACTGGAAGAAGCTGTATACCGATTACGTACAAAGTGCTCAGTCGGAGGGCTATGCGGGATACAGTCTGATCTATCTGGACGGGGATGACGTGCCGGAGTTATATCTTTATGGGAGCAGTACGGCTCAGGGAGATCAGATATGTACGGTAAAAGATGGTCAGATAAGGACCCAGGCGCTGGGGAACGGAGGATTGTCCTATATTGAAAAGCAAAATTGCTTCTGTGACAGCGGCGGACGTATGGATGTTTACTACGACCATATCTATCAGATACGGGATGGAAGTTTTGTAAAGACGGCAGAAGGAAATTATGGGGCGGAGGACAATACGAATGTTCAGACCGACGCACAGGGGAACCCCATATACCAGTACTCCTGGGACGGGACCGAGATGACAAAGGAGGACTATGAACAGCGGTTTGCAGAGCTGTTTGATAAGGACAGAGCAGTATGGGCATCTAAGGGAACGGTGGATGCCGCGGAGATCCTCCGGCAAATAGAGGATCGGTAAAATCATAAACGAAAGACAAGGAAGCAGTCAGATGAACGAGCATATTTTGACGATCATTGATACAAAAGGTGAATTAAGAGAACTGAATCTTGACCATTTCCGAAAATCAGATATCACATTGGGAAGAGACGCTTCCCGATGTGATATTGTGATTCCGGATCAGATTGTATCCAAGGTTCACGGAACATTTTCTATGGAAGGCGGACAGATCCGGTACCGGGATCTGGACAGTCGTAACGGGACTTTTCTGGGAATCGGATCCGGACGGCGGTTATTATCCGGTGAGGATGGATTTGTGGAAGTCTATGATAAAAGTATTCTGTGCATCGGCAATCTGAATCAGGCGGAAAACATGGTTCTTTTGCTGTATTCCACAAGTGTGGAGAGGGAGCTGTGGAAAAGGGAGTCTCTGGAACGGCCGACGACGACGATCGGGCGGGATCAGGCTAACCATATCTGTCTGCCGGGGCCGGGAGTGTCAAAGCTGCACTGCCGCGTCTATCGGCGTGAGGACGGCTATGTACTGGAGGATGCACACAGTACCAATGGTGTTCTGTTAAACGGAAGCTATCTGAAAGGAGAGGAACGGCTCCGGGACAAAGACGTGATCCAGATTCTGGGATTCCAGCTTTTGTTCTGCCGGGGATGCATTTATTATAAGTCGGCGGCAAAAGGAATCTCGCTGCAGGTGCAGCAGGTGACAAAGGTGGTCGGAAAAGGAAAGCAGAAGAAGAGGATCCTGAACCGGGTAAGCTGTGAGATCCAGGGAAATGAGTTTGTAGCGATTATCGGAGGATCCGGCGCGGGAAAGACTACACTGATGAATGCCATCAGCGGATTTGAGCCCACATTTGAAGGAAAGGTCTACTGCAACGGCACCGACCTGGTGCAGAATTTTCAGGCACTGAAAAGTGTGATCGGTTTTGTGCCGCAGCAGGATATCATTTACGAAAATCTGACATTACAGAAAATGCTGTATTATTCCGCCAAGATCCGAATGCCAAAGGATACCCGCCCTGCAGAGATCCAGAAACGGATCAGCGAGGTGCTGGATATGGTGGATTTAAAAGCTCATAAAGATACTTATATCCGGAAACTTTCCGGAGGTCAGAAAAAACGTGCCAGCATCGCGGTAGAGCTTTTGGCGGATCCCAAGCTGTTTTTCCTGGATGAGCCCACCTCCGGCCTGGATCCGGGGACAGAGAAGAATCTGATGATCAGCCTGAAGAAGCTGGCAAGAGAGCAGAATAAGACCATTATCATGGTAACCCACACCACGGCCAATCTTCATCTGTGCGATAAGATCATCTTCATGGGGCCGGGCGGACGCCTCTGCTTCTGCGGAAATGTAGAAGAGGCAAAGCAGTTCTACAAGACGGATGATCTGGTCAATATTTATAATATGATCGCAGCGGATCCCATGAAATGGGAACAGGATTATCAGCGATACCGGCGGCTGGATGGCCGGACAGGAGAGACGGGACAGAGAGCAGAGAAACTGTCCATGACAAAGGAGAAGGCAGGGGCCCGTCAGTTCCTGGTATTGCTGCAAAGATACACAGAGCTGATGTTCAATGACCGGCAAAGGCTGTTCGTTCTTCTTTTGCAGCCCTGCCTGATCGCGGTGCTGCTCTATATCGTGGCGGATGAAAATATATTTAAGATCTATGAAAGCACCAAATCCATGCTGTTTGCCTTAAGCTGCTCCGGCATCTGGATCGGGCTTTTCAATTCCATACAGGAGATCTGCAAAGAACGGACGATCGTAAAAAGGGAATACATGGCAAATTTGAGGCTGTCAGGATACGTGCTTTCCAAGTTCGTGTTCCAGATGGCGCTGGGGGGCCTGCAGGCAGTCCTTTTGACGATGATTTTCCTGAAGCTTGCAGGAAATGAAAAGGAAGGGATCTTCCTTGATCATTTTTCCCCGGAAATGCTTCTGACCGTGTGGTTGACCGTGCTGGCATCCATTGCGCTTGGCTTTGTGATCTCGGCGGTGGTAAAGACCGGGGACAAGGCGATGGCGATCGCTCCGTTTGTGCTGATCATCCAGCTGCTATTTTCCGGCATCCTGTTTACACTGGAAGGGGCCGGAGAGGTGATCTCCTATGTGACCGTAAGCCGCTGGTCGGTAGAGGGACTGGGGAGCATCGCAAAACTGAACCGGCTGGATCTGAAGCTGCAGGCGGACTACCCTATGCTGGAGCATGAGGCGGAATCCTTTTTCAAGGCTACAGGCGCTCATGTGACACAGTGCTGGGGAATCCTGATCTTTATGACTCTATTGTTCCTGGTGGTGAGTATGATTTCCCTCAGGCGCATTGCGAAAGATACAAGGTAGGAGGTTAGAATCATGAGAGAATATCTGAAAGGCTGGAAGGAAAAAGGAGAGATCCATATTCCTCCCATACCAGATACCGGGGAAGAGGACGTGGTAATCCGGGCCTATGTACCGCCTTACAGAAAAGAGACAGTGGAAGAGCCGGAAAAAGAGAAGGAATACACGGATTTTCCGGAAGCGGACGATGAGATGACCGTGCCGCTGAAAACAGGTGTAGAGCCGGAGGGAGATGATGCGCCGACAGTGCTGCTTCGCCGGGAAGTGAAGGGAACGCTTTATCTGACAAGATGCAGTACAGGAGAACGGATCCTGGTTTCCAAAGATCCCTATATCATAGGGAAGGGGTCTGAATGTGACTACATAATCAAAGGGAATCCGTCTGTCAGCCGGATGCATATAAAGATTTACCAAAAGGACGGGGCCCGCTATCTGGAAGACCTGGTGTCACTGAATCACACGTATGTGGGAGAGCAGGAGGTGACAGAAGATATAAAGCTGGAAGATGGGATGGAGATTACGCTTGCGGATGAAGCCTTCCGGGTGGAGATTGAAATAGAGAAGTAAAAGGAAGTAAAAAGTTATGAACCGGTTTGAAGAGTTTTCAAATACATATCAGATTCTGGAAAAGCTGGGCGAAGGCAGCGGAGGGGTCGTTTACCTGGCATATCACAGGAGACTCCAGAAGGAAGTGGTTTTAAAACAGATTAAGAGCAAGGGGCTTTCCATGGCGGATAAGCGCCAGGAGGTGGATATCTTAAAAAATCTGAACCACTCTTTCCTGCCTCAGGTACTGGATTTCCTGATGATGGGCGATGAGGTTTATACGGTGATGAGCTATATTCCAGGGAAATCCCTGGCCAGGCTTATGAGAGAGGGGGCCAGATTTACGCTGGGACAGCTGATCCGGTGGGGGATGCAGATCACCAGCGCGCTCAATTATCTCCACAGTCAGCGTCCGCCGGTGATCCATGGGGATATCAAACCTGCCAATATCATGCTGACACCGCAGGGGAATATCTGCCTGATTGATTTTAACATTTCCTTTTTCCTGGACGAAAATGCGATCCTTGGATATACAGACGGCTACAGCTCTCCGGAGCAGTACATCATTGCGCTGGACAGTGCGTCGGAGCGCTCGATAGGAAATTACCGGAAGATTGATGAGAAGGCGGATATCTACAGTGTGGGCGCTACCTTTTATCATCTGGCGACAGGCCGGAGGATGAGAGACTATCGGGATCAGATAGACTATGATCTGTTAGTGTCCCGTACCAGCGAGGCTTTTGCACAGATTATTGCAAAAGCGGTGGAAAAGGATCCGAACAAGCGGTTTAACAGTGCTTTTGAAATGTTCCAGGCCTTCCAGAATGTGGAGAGGAAGGACGGGAAATACCGGGCGCTTTTGAAACGGCAGACGGCTGTAAGGATCGCGCTTTTTGCCTGTATGGCCGGATTTATCGTGATGGGGGGATTGGGGATCCATACCATCCGGGTGGAGCGGACGGATGAATACAATGACCTGGTAGAAAAACAAGAGGAATACCGGGAGGCCGGAGATTATGAAAAGCAGGAAGAGACTTTCGAAGAGGCATCCGCAATCCTTCCCTCCTCTCTGGAAAGCTATTATCAGAATGCCTGTGCGCTGTATGAACAGGAAGCATATCAGGACTGTATTTCTTTTATCGAATATGATGTGGAACAAAACGAAAAGATCGACCTGATGCAGCCAAGAATGGCAGATCTTTATTACCTGGAGGCGGAAAGCCATATGGAGCTTGAAAACTATGAAAATGCGGTCCGTACATTTGATAAGCTCTTCCAGGTGGGCGGATTTGAAGAGGAATATTACCGGGACTATGCCATAGCGCTGGCATATAATGGAGAGTCTGAGAAGGCACAGGACGCTCTGGATGAGGCGGTTGAGCTTGGCCTTACCGAGGATTCTGTCTACTATGCAAGAGGAGAGATCGACCGTTCTCTTGGCGAACTGGAGCGGGCGGAGTCAGACTTCCAAAGCTGTATTAATATTTCCGAAGACCCGGAGATAAAAGCCAGAGCCTATGTGACCCTGGGCGATATCTATGAAGAGCAGGGCAGGGATCAGGATCAGCGGGATATTCTGGCGGAAGGCCATGAGAACCTGCCTGTGGAAAACCAGATGATCCTCTTGCAGCGCCTGATCCAGGCGGATATGGATCTGGCGGAGCGGACCGGAAACAGCACCTATGCAGCTGAGGCCGCTGCCTTGCTGCAGCAGGTGATCGAGCAGGGGTGGGATACCTACGACACCTATGACAATCTGGTAGTCCTTCATGAAAGAATGGGGAATTATCAGGAGGCAAAAAATTATCTTGATCAGATGGTAAAGAAATTCGGCGAAGATTATAATATTTATAAACGCCTGGCGTTTCTGGAGATAGACTATCAGGAGACAAAAAGCAATGCTCAGAGAAACTATCAGACCTTTGCAGAATATTATCAGAAAGCAGAAAAAATGTATCAGGAGCAGTTGAAAAATAATGATACAGATGAAGAAATGCAGCTTCTTCAGAATGTATATCAGCAGGTAGCAGCAGGAGGGTGGTTGAATTGACAGCAGGATGGATATTGACGATCATAAGCGCGCTGGGGATCATAGGGTGTCTGGCGGCACTGATCGCAACGATTAAGATATTTCCCAGGCAGAGGAGAGAGCTGCTGGAAGAGATTGAAGAGGAATGGGAGGGCAAAAGATGAAACAATATATGAAATATGTAACAGCACTGCTGTTTGTACTATCGCTGGTGATTCTTTTGTTCCTGCCGGTGATCACGGTAGCGTCGATGGATATTTCAATGATGGATGTTCTGCGGCTGGGAGGACAGGCCGGAAGCGGCAGCGGTGTGTTTGCGGAGCTGCTGCAGAGTTATCTGGAGCCGTACTTTTTTGGGATTCTGCTGGTACTCCTTGTGATCCTTGCGGCGGCAGTTCTCAGTGCGGTACTGCCCTGGCGATACGCGTATCTGGAAGCCCTGATCGGAGGCATTGCGGCGAATCTTGTAGTGATCATCTGTGTGGCATCTTTGTATTCAAAGGTCAGTGAACTCCGATCGGGACTTGGGTTTTTCGGGATGGGAGATGTGGTGGAAATCCATATACTTCCGGTCGTTTGCTGGGCGATCTGTTATGTGGCAATCTTAGGGATCAGTATCTGGGGGATCGTTATGACAGCGAAACGTCCAAGAACCTATGTGAACCGTCAGATCCTGCCGGAGAATTTCCATCAGCGGAAGAATCCGTGGGAAGACCGCCGGGAGCTGACGGAGCAGGTGAAGCGAGGGACTGTAAAAGAGAAGGAGATTTACACCGGAGAGACCGGCTATGACTTTCACGGTGCACTTCTTGGGATGCAGGATATCTATCGGGACAAAGTGTATCCGCTGGAGGAAAAGGTGCCGGTTTTTCTGGCACAGGAAGAGGCGGGGATCTATGTTTCCGAGAGGAAGGAGCCGGAGGCTTTGGCGGAAATTTATTATATCAGTGAGTATGGAGAGTACTGTGTAACACCGGAGAAAAAGGGAGTGTGCTTTCTGGAAAGCGGGCAGCCCCTGGGAGGAGGACGCCATTATTATCTGAAGCGTGGAACCAGGATCTGTGCGGGAGAGAAACGTATGACCTTTGAACTGGCATAGAACAGGAGGAGTAGAAGAGATGGAATATGAAGATGAGACTGTATTTGTCAATTATGAAAAACTGGATCAGAGGCAGAACAGACAGAACAAGGACGGGCGCCGTGAACCGGTGGAGAGCAGGCAGGACTGTCCGGCACCCGGAGAACTGGATCAGGCCTACATGAAACTTGGAAAGGCCTATTATGAAGGCGGATTTGAGGAACCATTGCCGGAGCTTCTGCCGCTGTTTGATCAGATTACGAGACTTCGGAAGGCCAGAGAACAGGCAGAGGAATCACAGTTTTGCCCAAATTGCGGACAGAAGGTGGAAAAGAGCTCTGTTTTTTGCGGGAAATGTGGACAACGACTTAAATAGCCGGTGATGGATGGAGGATGAGAGAGGTGCGCTGTAGAAAATGTGGAAAAGATAATCCAGAAGGCAGCCAGTTCTGTGGATATTGCGGGGAGGCCCTGCAGCAGGACAATATGAATCTTCAGACCAAGATGAACGGCGGGGAGGAGAAAAAAGAACAGAAGAAGGACCGGGGCAGAAAGGGCGGAAGAAAGTGGATCTGGGCTGCGGGTGCGGTCCTTGTCATCGGCGTGGCGGCTGCATCATTTTTTATTACCCGCAGCGTGCAGGAACGGCAGGCCTATGACGATAATCTTGCGTCCGGAGAAAAATATCTGGAAGAGCTGGATTATGAAAATGCGGAGGCCTCCTATCTGAAAGCGATTGAAATTGACCCGAAGCAGGAAAGACCCTATGTGGCGCTGGCGCAGATGTATATGGACCAGGGAGAGGTACAGAAAGCGAAGGATATTCTGGAGCAGGGAGAGAAAAATGTTCCGGAGGAGAACCGGGGCGGCAGCAAAGAGGCGGATAATACCGGCGATGGAGAAGAGGAGAAAGGTATTCCGGATCTGATAGAAGAAATCGAGAATGTGATTCCTTATCAATGGGTGACAGAGCCGACGGTAGAAGCAGATAATATCGAGTATGTTAAAAGCAATAATTTCCCGGACTTTTCTCAGAATGAGCTGTACCTGCAGAAAAATTCGGAGTATGCAGTTGTAAGAACCGGGGAAAGTTATGGGTTGATCGGATTCGACGGACAGATGCCGGCAGAATTAGAGTACGTACAGATCACGGACTTTGTAGGAGCTTCTTATCTGATGTATCTGGAAGAAGAACAATATGAGCCGGCGTTTAATGGAATGTGGAGTGTTTATCTCTTTAACGAGAATACCGGGGAAATCATGCCGGCAGAAGGGCTGGGCGGAGACTATGACCCTAACGGCTACTATTATTATTGTGATGGACTTCATAACTGGAACGAATCCTATAGTTATGGAAATTATCAGTTAGAACCGCCGGAGAATGCAATCCCTGTACGGCAGACGGAAAGCCTGCATGAATCTTTCGATTCCCGGGATAATTCGGGCCTTGAATCCTGGCAGACCCAGATCGGTGATAGTAAATATGCAGTTTACTATCAGGATAAGCTTGTGACAGATTTTATTTATGAGGAATGTGGCTCTGAATCCGACGGCCTGCTGGCTGTGATGCAGGACGGCAAATGGGGCTATGTTAACACAGAAGGAGAAGTGGTTATCCCCATTGAGTATGATGGCTCCTGGAAAGGGTTGTCTTTTAATGATCCGGCTACGGGAGAGTTGAAGGAGATGGATTACTGCTACGCTTTTTCCGGCGGATATGTGCCGGTCTGCAAAGACGGGGAATGGGAGCTGAAGGACACAGAAGGAAATACCGTGATCCTGGCGGGAACTTTCGAGGAGATCCGGCCGGTACAGGACGGCAGATGCTGGGTAAAGAAGGACGGCAAATGGGGAGTGATTGAGTTGGAAGATGGCGAAGCGTCAGAGACTCAGGATAATCAGGAAAAGGAAGTGGCGGAGGATGATCAGGGGAGCGAAGCAGTTACCACACTTTCTGAGGATGAGATTATGACAGAAGTGGTAGATCATCTGAATCAGGAGCTTCTGGAAGAAGGAAGCGGAACGTATTCCATTTTCCGTGCGGAAACACAGCAGACAGATACGGAATATGTTTTCATGCTCCGATATGCGATGTCGGATGAAGAAGCGGAGGCCATCATTGAGAGAGGCGGAAGTCCGTCGGCGAATCAGATGGCAGGAACAGTGACCGTAAACAAAGAAACGCTGGATGCGGTCTATGAAGATACAACGGGTGAAGAGGTATTCCGCTGGAATCTGATCACAGGGGAATAGATGTATAAGGGATAAAGGAGGAGATGGTATGAAGTGTCCGGTATGTGGATTTGAAAACGAAAATGATTCCCAATTCTGCGGGAACTGCGGGACGCCGCTGATTCCGGAGGAGCCGGAAAAGAAAGGATCCAAAAAGACGCCGGTGATCATTGCGGTCGTAATCATTGTTGTGATCATAGCGGCAGCTCTGATCGGGTATTTTGCCTATGACATGCTTTCTGACAACGACGATATGATAGTAATGGAGGAGACAGAAGAAGAGAACACAGAGCAGGATACGAAAGAGGAGTCGGATAAGGATACAGGAGAGGACGGAACCGATGAAGAGGAGCCCGAGACAGCGGACGAGGAAGAGACAGAGCCGGAAGACGGAGTCTGGACATTTTCCTATACATCGGCGCCGGCTTCTCTGGGAACATCCTTTGAACTTCCGGTGGCACAGGCTATGGCAACGTCTGTGATTGATCAGGAAGGTCATGACAACAGTGCTGCCATGGTCCTGGATGGCCGGGATGAAACTTCCTGGCAGGAGGGAGTCGCCGGAGAAGGCATCGGGGAGGGAATCTCCCTGTATCTGGACCGGGAATATGAGGTAAAGTATCTTGCTTTTAAGCTCGGTAACTGGAGATCAGACGACTATTATCTTCAGAACAACCGTCCGGAGACGCTGAAGATCACTATGGGCGGGCAGGAGACGGAAGTGTCCTTTTCCAATATGAAGCAGGAGCAGTGGATAGCTGTGGAAGGCGACTGTGACACCTCGGAGATTAAATTTGAAATCGTGTCTGTTTATCAGGGAACGAATCCGTCCTGGAATGATACCTGTATTGCGGAGATCAGTGTTTATGGAGAGGAAGCTGAGTAAATGGGCTTAAAAAGGAAATGGGCCGCATTAGCGGCTGGCTGTCTTTGTATGAGCCTGTGCCTTCTTTCATGTGGAAATCCCGTGAAACCAGAAAAAGCAGAACAGGGCACGGAGGTTAAAGAAGAGACAAATGAAGAGCCCTTTTTGTCAGATATCTCCGGGATAGAGCCCGGAACGGTGCTGGATGCAGAGGAACTGGATCTTTCCCGGCCAGAGCAGTATTTTCAGATCCAGGAGATTAACGAAGAAATACGTGGAGAGATTTCCGGAAAGTCCTATACGGAAAATCCGGATATATTCCTGGAGGATTTGCGGTATCTGAAGGTTCTCCATTATAATTATGAACACCAGATCCAGGTTGGAGAGCTGATTGTGAACAGGAAAATTGCCGAGGACTGTAGAAATATTTTTCTGGAGCTTTTCCGGGCAGAATATGAGATTTTCTCGATGTATCTGGTGGACAGGTACTGGACAGGAAACGGAGTGGACTCTGATACAAATTCCATCGGGCATAACAATACCTCGGCGTTTAATTACCGGGTGGTGCCGGGGACGGATCGTTTGTCTAACCATGCCATGGGATTTGCCATTGATCTGAATCCGGTAGAAAATCCTTATGTGCAGTATGCGGCTGACGGATCATTTGCTGTATATTATAAAGATATGGAACTTTATATTGACCGGGAATCCGGGGAACCACATATGATAGATCATCAGGATATTGCGTATCAGACATTTTCAAAATACGGATTTACTTGGGGCGGAGACTGGACAAGTACAAAAGATTATCAGCATTTTGAGAAGAAGGTTCCTTGATAATTTAAAAATTTTGTACTAAAGTATATATGTAATTTTTATGAGATTCGAAGGAGGAAGAAATATGGCGTTTCGGGAAACAGATATTCACACATTAAAGTTCAATCCTTTTGACAAGATCAGTAAACAGTGGATGCTAATCACGGCCGGAGACCGGATGGGATCCAACACCATGACCGCCAGCTGGGGCGGCGTGGGGATCATGTGGGGAAAGCCGGTGGCAACGGCTTATATCCGCCCGCAGAGATACACGAAAGAATTTGTAGACCAGAACGAATATTTTACCCTTTCTTTCCTGCCGGAAGAATACCGGAAAGCACTGAACGTGTGCGGCAGCGTGTCCGGAAGAGACGTGGAAGACAAGTGGCAGGAGGCGGGGCTCCACCCGTGTTATGTGGCCGAAGGGACACCAGAGGAAACAGCTGCCGTGGAAGAGGCAGAGATGATTTTCGTGTGCCGGAAGCTGTATGCACAGGAAATGTATCCGGAGTGCTTCACTGAAGATGAGTGTGATGCCAAGTGGTATCCGCAGCAGGATTATCATACTATGTATATTGCGGAGATTGTAAAGGTGCTGGTAAAATAGCAAGTGGTGACAGCAAATGGGGACGTACACTTTTGCAAAAGGTGTACGTCCCCATTTGCGTTTGCCGGTGTCCCCATTTGCGTTTATCCCTGTCCCCTGCCGTCACTAAAATTGAAGGTACTGGATACTGTATGCCGGCATCTCCAGGCTGCCAGAAAGAGATATCTCGTCTCCGGAGAGTAATTCCCGGGCGGACCCGGTCAGATCACCATGGCAGGCGGTATAGGGAGTATCGGAAGCATTGATGGCTACCAAAACCTTCTCGGATTCTGTGGCGCGTTCAAAGATCAGCTGATGGTTGGTCAGCACTACGTTTCGGTAGGAACCGCTGCAGAGCGCGTCGCTTTTCTGACGGATCCTGATCAGCTTCTGGATCAGCTCTGTGAGTGCATTAGGCTTTGGCTTTTCAAAGCAGGGACGTAAGGCATAGTCGTTATCCGGCGCTTTTTCTCCTGGCTCGCCCCACTCACTGCCGTAATAGATACAGGGAATCCCCGGCATGCCCATCATAAGCCCATAAGTAAGCGGAAGATGATTTTTGTTATTCAGAATAGTGGCAATCCTGGTCACGTCATGGTTATCAACAAAATTCATGAGATGTTTTCCCCGGTAAAGACACCACTGCTCGGCCCCGTATTGACGCTGGAGGGAATGAGCAATTTCAAACATATTCATAGAGTTAAAGCTGGAGTAAATGCCTTTATAACATTCATAATTGGTGCAGCTGTGAAGCATGTCGTCATTGACGATCCGATTGTAGTCTCCGAACAGAACCTCCCCGATCAGAACAAAATCGCTTTTCAGGTCCTGTGTATAAGACCTGAGACGGCGCATGAAATCCGGATCCAGGCTGTAAGCCACATCCAGGCGGAGCCCATCGATATCAAAGGTGTCTACCCAATATTTTACACATTCCAGCAGATAATCTGTGACCGCGGGATTCTTCAGGTTCAGCTTGACCAGTTCAAAGTGTCCTTCCCAGCCTTCATACCATAAACCATCATTGTACCCGTTATTGCCGTCAAAATTAATGAGGAACCAGTCTTTATAGGGTGAATCCCATCTCTTCTCAAGGACATCCTGAAAAGCCCAGAATCCCCTGCCTACATGATTAAACACACCATCCAGCACCACTTTTACATGGTGTCTGTGAAGATCCTGACAGACCTGTGCAAAATCTTCGTTGGTTCCCAGCCGACAGTCGATTTTCTTAAAGTCTCTGGTGTCATAGCCGTGATTATCGGATTCAAATACCGGATTCAGAAGGATGGAATCTACCCCCAGATTTTCCAGATATTCGCTCCAATCCAGCAGTTTTCGGATGCGGGGAGTACAGATGCCATCATTGTGTACCGGTGTACCGCAGAATCCGATTGGATAAATCTGATAAAAAATGCCGTGATAAGCCCACATAAATAAGTATCTCTCCTTTTTCAACATTTATAAACGACGCCGGCATCCGGAAGGAACCGGATTCTATTTGGCGGCGCCAGAAATATTATAACAGAAATCATAGGAAATACAAATATTTAACTGAGAAAAAGAAGAATTTACAGAAAATAGACAAGTTTTTGGTTGTGAAAACAGACGAAAGCAGATATAATGAAGCTAGATGTTTATTTGGGCCTGACTGCGTGCGGCGGAGAGGAAGAAGTAAAAAATGCAGCGGTGGGAACGTTTGAACAGAATGGTATTACGATTACCATGAGTTTTGACGCAAAAGGAGATAAGGTTACAAGACTGACCCAGAAGTCTGTGATCCCGACAGAGGGTTATACTGAGGAACAGCTTCAGGCTCTTCGGGAGGTGGTCGATCAGGCAGCCGCTACCTATGATGATTTTGAAAGTGTAGAATATACTTCAGAAGAGGAAGAGGGTCAGATGGTTGAAACGATCGTTATCCCTACGGATGAAGAAACTTTGAAGCAGGTAGTTGAAGCAGGACTCCTTCCGGTTGACGATGAAAATGTGACGGAGCTTTCCTTGGAGCAGACAAAGAAAAATCTGGAAGACACCGGATGGACATTTGAAGAGTAAATAAATATGGGCAAGAAAGAGACTGTCATGGGACAGTCTCTTTTGATATCAGTAATTGGGGACGGGGGATTTTCAGAAATCCCCCGTCCCCAATTGGCGTCAGGAAGTTTTTATCGTTTTTTTCAAAAACCTCAAAAACCAGCATAAAAGGATAATTCCTTTTAAGATACTGGAAATCGTAATGCTCCACCAGATTCCGTTCAGGCCAAGAGCCGTGTTCACCAGGATCAGGGCCAGCGGGATCCGGATGGCGGTAAACAGAATACTGACGACAGATGGAGGCACGGTTTTGCCGAATCCGGCGAAAGCTCCGGCAGTGGTGATCTCTACACTCATAAATAGCTGGGACACACCGAGGATCACAAGATAATCCACGCCCATGGGCAGCACATCCGCCTCTGTGATAAAGATACGGAAAATAGGCGCCGGACATCCGATCAGCAGGAAGGTACAGAACAGTCCCCAGATGAGGACAATGACCATTGCGTTTTTGTAGCCCTTTCTAATACGCTTCGAATTGCCGGCTCCATGATTCTGGGCAATGAATGAATTTACCGCAGCAGCAAAGCCATCCGCGGTCATCCAGGAGATGGATTCGATCTGAGAACCTACTTTCTGAACAGCCACTGCGGCGTCTCCATATCCTGCCACCATCCGGGCGATGATCATAGAAATGCCAGTAAACAGCATATTCTGGAGACAGGAGGGAACTCCAATAGTGATAAGTGACCGCAGCTTTTTAAAATCCAGCCGGCTAAATAGCCGCATATGGTTAAAGAGCAGGTCGTCCCGAAGGGCAAACAGAATGAACATACAAGTTACGATCATCTGAGCAAACACTGTGGCAATGGCGGCTCCCATGACGCCAAGTTCCGGGAAAAAGCCAATACCAAAGATCAGGACAGGATCCATAAAAAAGTTGATAACAAGCCCGGTGGTAGTAGCAAGAAAAGCGGCCCGGCTATTGCCGATCGCAGTAAAAAGTCCGGTAAAGGTCTGGTTTAAAAACGAGAACAGGACCAGACCGCAGGTAATCTTAAGATAAATCTGTGCGTCGGCAATGACTTGTGGACTGTTCAGTTTAAAAAAGCCAATCAGTGGTACGGAGAATATGGCACAGATAAAACCAAAGAGGAGGCCTGTAAAAGCGGCCAGCTGCAAAGCTCCGGACGCATATCCGGCGGCCTCTCCGGCATCGCCTGCCCCCAGTGAATGTCCGGTAGTTACCTGTCCGCCCATCTTTGAAAGAACGGCCAGACCATTGGAAAGCCACATGTACATTCCGGCAGCTCCAACTGCGGCAACGGCATTGCTGCCAAGTCGTCCGATCCAGATCATATCGGTAAGGTTGTAAGCCATCTGAATCAGGGATGTGGCCATGATCGGAATTGCCAGCCTGGTCAGAGAAGAAAGAACAGGACCGTGCAGCAGATCAATATGTTTTTGCATTTCTCATTCCCCCAGCAATAGTTATCGTAGATGTAAATACATACAGGCAAAAGCTGCCTGCCGTGCAGAGAAAAGTATAGCACATCAGGAGAAAGGGCTGCAATAAAAAACGGCAATGCTGAAATATTGTGATACAGTGGATTGGTTAAATTTCTGAAAACGTCGCAATTATCTACACAATGCAATAAGTTGTACAATTTATGATATTTAATTGAAAAAGTTTGGAAAAAAGAGAATATCTGCTATATATACTATAATTTTACATTGAAACCAGATAAAATTAAGTCTATAATGTTAAAAAGATAGTTTCTCCTATGGGATAATAGAGGATAAAGACATATGACAGAGATATTAATATGTGGAAAGACAGAACTGATAACAGAAGATGCGCTCGAAAAGCTTGCTGAGGAGTGCAGAGTTGCAGTCGCAGGAAAAATCAGTTGGGAAACAACTGGAAAGAAAAAGAATATTTCCTTCTATCACACATCTCCAAATAAGGAACAGTTCCATCAGCTATTTGATGTGTATAGTTTTCGGACGGTTTTTTACATTAGCGGCTATGCAGACGGCGGGGACGGTATGTTTGGAGAGCTTCAGCAGCTGGAACAGGTGATGCAGGAGTGTGAAAAGTCCAAAGCGGATAAGCTGGTAGTCATCTCATCTATTGACAGTCAGAATTACTTTCTGCAATACCGGCGGCAAAGAGAGTTTCCTGAAAAGGAATATTTCACAGGCCATACGTTCCAGGTAGGACAGCTGGAAGAGACTTGTGCCTATTTTATGAAGCGTTCCAAGCTGTGTATTATCGTATTACGAGTTCCGTATCTTACAGATCGTATCAATGACCAGAATTTTCTTGGCGGGATTTTCCATCGAATCTATTCAAAAGAAAAAGTAACTTTGCCATATCGACGGGAAGATCCAATTGATTTTCTGACTCTTGGGGATCTGACGGAATTAATGCTTCAAATCAACGAGGAGACAGAAGACGAAAGCGGGATTTACTGTGTGACCAGCGGCCGCCAATATACCTTTGGCGAATTGGAGGAGATGCTGCGCCTGATCACGAATGATATACATATTATATATAAAAACGAGCCTTATATCCCTGAAATTCCGGAAATGTCAAGAGAGCTGAGGATGAGGTACGGCTTTTTTGTTAAGGAAAATGCGCTGGAGGATATTGGTGTCTATTACAGAACCTTTGTCAGAGAAGTGATGGGCAGAAGATATGGCATTAAGGAACGAATGGCAGGTTTTATTAAGACTCTGGGGAAAGAGGCTTTGATTTATTTGGAACTGGTCATCCTGCTTGTGATTACCGAGTTGACCAGTCAGTTTACAGCTGAAAATGTGTACTTTCGGTTTGTGGATGTGCGGCTGTGTTATGTAGTGATCATGGGAACGATCCACGGGATGAAGTTTGGCATTACTGCAGCTGTTCTGGAGTGCTTTGCCTTGATACGGCAGTATTTCATGATTGGAATAAATGGGACGGTACTTTTCTATAACATAGAGAACTGGATCCCGTTTGCCATTTACCTGCTGACAGGCTCTGTGACAGGCTATGTTTCCAATAAGAGGACGGATGCCCTTGCGTACTTAAGACAGGAGTATGCGCTGCTTAGAGATAAATATAAATTCCTGAGCGATGTATATCATGGTGCAATTCAGAATAAGGAAGAATATAAAAAGCAAATCCTTGGGTTTAAGGACAGTTTCGGCAAAATTTTTGACGCGGTGCAGAAGCTGGACAGTGAGCAGCCGGAACGTATATTCTTTGAGGGAATAGGTATCCTGGAAGATATTCTGGAAAACCACAGCATTGCGATCTATACGCTGGATTCATGGCAGAGATTCGGACGTCTGGCAGTATGCTCTAACAGTATGCTGCCGAAGCTGACAAAATCTATCCGTCTGTCAGATCATCAGGAAATGTATGAAACAGTCAGATCAGGAGAGGTCTGGAAAAATACAGAACTCAGGCCGGGAACACCAATGTATGCCTGTGGGATTTTTCATAATGATGCTATGGTGCTTCTGGTTACGATACAGGAGGCGGGGATCGAGCAGTATGGCATGAGATATATGAATATTTTCCAGATTCTGTGCGGACTGGTTCAGACGTCCTTTCTGAGGGCACTGGAATATGAAGAACTGGCAGAAGCTAAGATTTATTTTCCGGATACAAATATTGTATATCCAGAGCGTATGCAGCAGATTATTGAAACGCAGAGTGCTATGAAAGAAGAAGGAATCGCTGATTTTGTACTTCTGCGGCTGGAGGACAAAAATAAAGAAAGAGTCAATGAAAAGCTGGCCGGTCTTGTCCGGGCCAGTGATATTGTAGGGACAGATTCGAACGGCAGTATTTATCTGCTTTTGGTACAGATGGATCAGAAGCATCTGCGGATTGTGGGAGAACGTCTGGATAAGATAGGTATGAATTATCAAATTGTAGAAAATTTAGACTAAGAAAGTGGGATTCTGGTGATAGTTGTATTTTTACTGTTGATTCATTTGATCGTGTGTATAGTCTTATATATTCTGGTACGGCTTTCTGTTCTGAAATGTCCGAAGACGATCATGCCCATGGTATTTCTGGTGCCGCTTTGGGGACTGTTTGTCATGCTTCTTTTAGAATTCCGTACCAGAGATCAAAAGCCAGAACATACGGAGGTAGGAATAGAAAAACTGAAAGTTAATGACTTTGTTCATCGCAGTATTCTGGTGGAAGAAAATCCTGCGGAGGAGCGTATCGTTCCGTTAGAGGAGGCGCTTCTGATCAATAAATCAGGAACCAGACGTGAATTGATGATGGAGATTATGTACGATGATCCTAACGACTATGTGAATCTTTTGAAGGAAGCAAGGATGAATGATGACACTGAGGTAGTGCATTATGCAGTTACTGCACTGGCTGAACTTCAGAAAGAGTATGACCTGCAGTTCCAGGAACTGGAGTGGAAGATGGAGCAGGATCCGGGAAATGAGCGTCTGGCAGACGAGTATCTTCAGCTGCTGAATCAATATCTGAACAGCGGGATTGCAGAAGGAAATGACAGAAAGCTGAAATTGCAGACTTACAGTAACATTCTGGAAAAGAAGATCAGCCTGGAGCCTCAGAATATGAATTACCGCCGGGAAAAAGTTCAGGTGGATCTGATGACAGGAAACCGCATGGATATGTATCGAGATATCGAATATATCATCCGCAACTGGCCGGGAAACGAAACTGGATATCTGCTTATGCTGCAATACTTTTCCCTGGCAAAGAACAGGGAAGGCATGGAGAAGGTCATGGAACTTATCAATAAAAAGAACATTTACCTGACACCAGATGGACGCAGGCAGATCCGGTTCTGGCAGGATAAAGAAGGAGTATCAGAAGTTTGAAGAAAGAGAAAAAGTCAGGTAGAAAAAAATATTTTCGTTTCCGCAGACTGCAGACAGTATTGATAGTTTTTGTTTTGCTGACGGTTGCTCTGTGTTTTGCTCAGGGAAATGTAATTTACAGCAGACATGAAAGACTGTTTGAGCCGGATTCCAGGGAGACTGCTTCGGTAGATGTGAAGCTGCAGGAGCCGGAGTGCCTGATCTTGTGGGAAGAAGAGGCAAACAGCGAACTTGCCCTTGAGACGATCGAGGCAGTGCTTTCACAGATGAAGGTAGGATATGATGCGGTAAAAGGTGATGAAGCAGCGGACGTACAGCTTGATGACTATGAAACAATTGTGATTTCTATTACAAATTTAAGTATTCTGGATGAAAAGATCCTGGAAATTCTGGACTGGGCCAGAGCCGGAGGCGGGCTGATGTTTATGTATATGCCGGAACCTGACGGGATCATGCGCAGTATAGGAAGCCGACTGGGGATAGATCAGGTGGGAGGTACATATACCACGGTAGATACTCTGCATTTTGTTCAGGATTTTATGATCGGAGGACAGGAAAAAGACTATAAGATAACAGATCCATATGAATCTTCCCAGGTTGTATATCTTGCAGATGGATGTGAGGTGTATGTGGAGTCCGGGGGAGAATATGCAATTCCTCTGATATGGGATTATGAAATAGGAGAAGGGAAGGTTGTGGTTAATAATCTTGGCTTTTTCGGAAAGGGATATCGGGGATTTTATTCCTCTTCGTATACGCTGCTGCAGAAAATGTCAGTGTATCCGGTTATCAATGCTTCCACCTTTTTTATTGATGATTTCCCATCGCCTGTACCGTCTGGGGACAGTCAGTATATAGAGCGGGATTATGATATGAATGTATCCGATTTCTATACGAATGTCTGGTGGAATGACATTTATAATCTGGCAGAAGAATATGGCATAGGCTATACAGGGCTTGTGATAGAGGAATATTCAGATCAGGTGGAGGGACCGTTTGCCAGGAATCAGGATGTGCGGCGTTTCCGATACTTTGGCAACATGCTGCTGGATCAGGGCGGAGAAATTGGCCTTCATGGATATAATCATATGCCTCTTTGCCTGGAAGAGTTTGATTATAAAGGAGAATATGATTCCTATCAGACCTGGGAGAACTATGAGGATATGGCAGCGTCTGTTAAAGAGCTTGAGGGCTTCTGTGAATATGTATTTCCGGACGAGGAATTTTATGTCTATGTACCGCCTTCTAATATTCTTTCGGACGAAGGCCGAAGGCTGATAAGTGAAGAAAGTGATGTAAAATCTATTGCCAGCGTATATTTGCCGGATTACGACGGGATAGCCTATGAACAGGAATTTGAAGTGGCTGAAGATGGAATAGTAGAAACTCCGCGGATTATCTCCGGGTATGTTATGGATGAGTACACAGAACTGGTGGCTTTGTCGGAACTAAACTTTCATTTTGTAAATACTCATTTTCAGCAACCGGATGATACGCTTGATGCAGACAGGGGAGCTGAACTTGGATGGGAGAAAATGTTTGATAATCTGTCGGAATATGTAGACTGGCTCTATACCTCGGCCCCGGAAATCAGGAATCTGACCGGCACAGAGCTGGCGGCGGCAGTTCAGATCTACGATAACCTGGAGATAGAAAGAGAGTATACAGAGGACGAACTTGTACTGAATCTGGGGAATTTCCGGGATGAAGCATGGCTCATGGTGCGGATCAATGAGGGGACACCGGGAGAAGTGAGCGGCGGGAAATTGGAAAAGCTGCAGAATGGGCTCTATCTTTTGAGAGCGGATACAGATCAGATAAGCATAGAGATTAAGAAGGGTGAATCATGAGAATATGTGTGATACTGGAAGGGTGTTATCCCTATGTGACCGGCGGTGTGTCCACCTGGATACACCAGTATATGAAAGCAATGCCGCATCACGAGTTTGTTGTATGGGCTATTGGGGCAAATGCCAGTGATCGGGGGAAATTTAAATATGAGCTTCCGGCAAATGTGGTGGAAGTGAAAGAAATCTTTCTGGACGAAGCTTTTTCCATGAGGTTCCGAAAAGAAAAATATAAATTCAGTGAAGAGGAGGTCCGTGCCCTCAGGGATTTTATCAACTGTCAGAAACCGGATTGGGAGCTTTTGTTCCAGATGTATCATGATCGGAAGATATCGCCGATTACTTTTCTGATGAGTGAAGACTTTCTGAAGATTATGATGGATCTTTGCCGGGAGGAGTATCCTTATACCAGCTTTTCAGATTTCTTTCATACAGCAAGGTCTATGTTCCTGCCAGTGCTCTATACCCTGCAGACGGATGTTCCCAAAGCGGATATGTACCACTCCATTGCAACAGGATACGCAGGGGTGCTGGCCAGACTGGGAAGTTATGTGTATCACGTGCCCTATGAAATTACGGAACATGGGATATATACCAGGGAAAGAGAAGAAGAGATCATACGTGCAAAGTGGGTACTGCCTGCTTTCAAACGACTTTGGGTGCGCTTCTTTTATATGTTATCCGGAGCCGCTTACGAGAAGGCGACTATGATTACAAGTCTGTTTGCCCGCGCCATGTCTATCCAGATAGAAATGGGATGTGATAAGGATAAGTGCCGCTATATCACGAATGGAATCCACTTCGAGCGTTTTGTCAATATACCGCTGAAGCGTGAAAACGGATATGTGGATATAGGGGCAATCCTCCGCATTTCTCCTATCAAAGATGTGAAGACGCTGCTGTACGCATTTTCAGAACTGAAAGAAAGAGTTCCAAATGTGCGTCTATATGTGGCAGGACCAGAGGATGATGAAGAATATGCGAAAGAATGTTATGCGCTGAAGGAGCAGCTTGGCCTTCAGGATGTGTATTTCCCCGGGACAGTCAACACGCTGGAATATATAGAAAAATTTGATTTTACTGTTTTGAGCAGCATCTCAGAAGGGCAGCCGCTGGCAGTCCTCGAGTCTTTTGCCGCGGGAAGACCTTGTGTGGTAACAGATGTAGGATGCTGCCGGGAACTGATAAACGGAATGGAAGGAGATACGCTGGGGCCGGCAGGCTATTGTGTTCCGCCTATGCACAGGGAGGCACTTTGCGCGGCCATGGAAAGAATGTGTATCCACCATGAGGAACGGTATCAGATGGGACAGACGGGCAAAAAGAGGATAGCACAGTTCTTCCGTCATGAAAATATGATACACAATTATGAAAAAGCATACGATGAGGTGTTTCGCAGATGGCAGGAATTGGATTCAGTTTAAAAAGGCTCTTTCAGAAAAAAGGTTTTTTTGCTCTTTGCAGGGCATATGGCTACGCAGGCGTTATTTGTGCGGGGCCAATGCTGCTGGGGGTGATCCTTCTGGTAGGCATGGGGCTCGCGGCAAGACTTGCAGGAATGGATTCTCAAGAAAGAGAACTCCTGAACTGTATGATTACTTACGGGCTGCTTGTGTCTTTGACGGTTACGAGCTGGTTTAACATGGTGACGACCCGATATGTTTCCGATATGCTGTATGAGGAACGCCAGGGAAAGGTTCTTCCTTCTTTTTATGGAAGCTGTGCGGCTATGCTGATCATAGGAGGTGTCGGGTATGGGATCTTTCTAATATTTTCCGGCGTCTCTTTGCTGGAAAAGGTGCTGTGCCTTTGGTTTGCCATGATCCTCATCGTTGTATGGATGGAAATGGTTTATCTGACGGCATTAAAAGACTTTCAGGCGATTGTGTTTGCCTTTGCATTTTCCCTGATGGTAGGCTTTTTCCTTGCGCTTGTTTTTGTACTGCTGGGATGGGTCAGCGTGGCAAGCCTGCTTTTTTGTGTAATAGTGGCATATGGAATTATGATGGTTTGGTATTACAAACTTTTGCTCAACTATTTCCCGAGAAGCCAGGGGAGCAGTTTTAATTTTTTAAGATGGTTTGACAGATACCGGTCACTTGCTTTTGCAGGAGGATTCTTAAATATCGGACTTTTTGCACATCTTGTGATCATGTATTTTGGACCGCTTAAGGTACAGGTAGAAGGACTCTTCTATGGGGCTCCGAACTATGATGTGCCGGCCCTTTGTGCGTTCTTTTCTATATTAATTACTACTGTAAATTTCGTGACTTCTGTTGAAGTCCGATTTTATCCTGTCTACAGAAACTATTATGGCCTTTTTAACGACAATGGCGCTATCCGGGATATAGATCAGGCGGAGGAAGAGATGCTGGGAACTTTAGAAAAAGAGTTGGTATTTGATGGTCACAAACAGTTGATTGCAACTATTTTATTCCTCGTATTTGGAAGCATCATTCTGGAATATGCTCCGCTGGGATTTACAGATACTTCTATTGGAATATATAGATTTCTGTGCGTGGGGTACGGCATCTACGCAATTGCTAATTCGATCATGCTGATTCTTTTGTATTTTGAGGATTATGCAGGTGCACTGGCCGGAACTATTGCATTTGCGCTTGTCAGTGTGATATTGACCATTCTGCAGAACATTTTCGGTTCGGTGGAATATTTCGGGATGGGGTTTCTTATCGGCGCACTTGTGTTTTATCTGATTGTCTGGCTCAGGCTGGAGTGGTACACGAGGCGTCTCCCCTATTTTCTGTTGAGTCGTAAGTTCCTTCTTCCAGATCATGAGACGGGGATATTTGCAAGGATTTGCGATTATCTGGATGAGAAGGACCGCAGACAGGCAGAAAAGCCAAGAAGGAAGTGGGAAAAGAAGTATAAGAAAAGGAAATGGACTATTGTAGGCACGCTGGTACTGCTGATGCTGACGGGATTGAATGGGTGCGGAAACACTTCGGCTGAAGAAGAAAATGTTGTGCAGGCCCAGGAAAAGACAGAGCGCGCCGGAACTGTTGCGGAAAAGGCAGAGACTGCGGAAGAACCTCTTCGGGATAACGATGAGGTTTATGCAAATGATAATGAAACTTCGGTTGTGACAATGTACCTGACAGTACGGACCGGGAATGAAGCGGACAATACGAACCATACCTGGACAGAGATCAATACATATGACACATATTATTATGAAGACAATAATCTGGATCGCTATAACTGCGAAGCATTGCTACAGGTAGGAGATGAGAGCGGTCCTGCGGAAGGAGAAGTCGGATATGGAGAGACAGCCTCAAATGCCACGGTGCAGATCCGGGGACAGACGTCCTCCAGATCTGATCAGAAAAACTATAAAATCCGGATTAAGGATGGCATGGGAGAGTGGAGAGGGCAGAGGACGATTGCGTTGAATAAGCATACAGGAGATCCTTATCGTTTTCGGAATAAGCTTGCCTATGACCTTATGAAGGATATTCCTCAAATGATGAGTGCCAGGACTCAGTTTGTACATTTGTATGTAAAAGATGAGACAGAAGGAGGAAATGGAAGTTTTGTTGATTATGGTCTCTATACACAGGTGGAGCAGATTAATAAGACATATTTAAAAAACCACGGATTAGATAATAAAGGATCGCTGTATAAAATCAATTTCTTTGAATGGATACATTATGATGCATTAAAGCTTAAAACAGACGAAGAGTATGATGAAACTGCTTTTGAAGAATATCTGGAGATCAAAGGAAATGACGACCATACCAAACTTTTGGAAGCGATAGATAAAATTGCTGACTATTCCATCCCTATTGAGGATATTGTAGATGAGAATTTTGATATAGAAAATATTTGTTACTGGATGGCATTTCACATCTTAACGGGAAATTATGATGTTGGGTCAAGAAATTATTACATATATAGTCCACAGAATTCTGAAAGGTGGTATTTCATCTCGTGGGATAATGATGCTTCTTTTTCTCGCAACTATTACCGACAGATACAATATACAGAAGGACAATCATGGGAGCAGGGGTTGACACAATTTATGCATATTTCTTTGTTTAACAGGATTTTCCGTAAAGCAGAATACAGGGAAATGCTGACAAATGCAGTAGAGGATTTGCGTGCTAACTATCTGACTCGGGAGAGAGTTTCTGGCATGGCTTTAGAATATGCCAACGTGGTACGTCCCTATATATACCGGATGCCGGATCTGGAACATATACAATTAGAAAATCAAAATGAATACGATAGTCTGGTGATGGCACTTTCCGGAGAAATTGAGGAAAATTATGGATATTACCTAACTAGCTTAGAAAAGCCATGGCCGTTTTTTGTAGGTGTTCCGGTAGAGGAAAACGGCAGGATGTCTGTGCAGTGGGATGTATCATATGATCTGGATGGAGAAGAGATAAGGTATAATTTCATTTTGGCAAAGGATATCGCTTTGACAGATGTGGTTTATAAAGAAGACAATTTGTTTTTGCCAGAAGCGTCTTTTGCTACCCTTTCTCCGGGAGTGTATTATATGCGAGTACAGGCAACAAATGCCTCTGGATATACACAGGATTGTTTTGATTATATTTCTTTGGAATCAGGAGGAAAAGCATATGGTATAAAAGCTTTTGTTGTAAATGCCGATGGTTCAATAACTGAGTATGTAAATGAAGAATAGCTTCAGCTAGATAAAGGAGTGGATTCATGAGAAGAAAAAAATTAGGAATGTCCTGTTTGCTGATCCTGTCCATGCTGCTGTCCGGGTGTGCGGTGTCGGAGACAGGCGGCACGCTGGTAAGTGCGGATGAAACCTATGAGACCACCGGAGAAGACGGGGCGGACTATGAACTGGAGGACAACAAAGCCTTGTATGATAATGATGATGATGGTGTCATTACCATGTATCTGACAGTCGGGCGGGGAAATGAAGGCGAAGATACGGATCACAGCTGGACTGAGGTGAACAGCCACTCTCTGGAATATTACGACGAAAAGGGGATCGCTCCGTATAAATGTGAGGCGGTGCTGCAGATCGGGGATGGGGAAGGCCCGTTAGAAGACGAGTTTGGCTATTCGGACCGTACGGCTAACGCTACAGTACAGCTTCGCGGGCAGGGAGCCTCTACATGGCCGCAGAAAAGCTACCGGATCAAGATTAAGGACGGAAGCGGCGAGTGGCGGGATCAGCAAACGATTACCCTCAATAAGCATGTGTCAGATCCGCTGAGATTTAAAAATAAGCTGGCATATTCTCTGATGGAGGATATTCCGGAAATGATGGCGGCAAGAACCCAGTTTGTCCATCTGTATGTGAAGGATAAAACAGAAGGGGAAGACGGCCTGTTTGAGGATTACGGACTTTACACTCAGGTAGAACAAGTCAATAAAAAATATCTTCGAACCCGGGGATTTGATGGTGACGGGGCGCTTTATCAGGTGACAGAGCTCTTTGACTGGCTCCCTCATGAAGACAGTATTTTGGAAGCCACAGATCCGTCCTATGACAAGGAGCGGTTTGAACAGTATCTGGAGATCGATGGCTCGGAGGAACATGATGCCATAGTAAAACTATTAAAGGCAGTAAACGATGAAGAGTTACCGGTCAGTGACATTGTGGAGCAATATTTTGATGCGGATAATCTATTTTACTGGATGGCTTTTCATATCCTGTTGGGAAATTCCGATGTACTGGACGGTAATTACTATTTATATAATGCCAGAGGGCAGGATCGATGGTACTTTATATCCTGGAATAACAGCGGGATATTAGGGCAGGGTTATGAAGAACTTCAGGATCCCTCCTACAGTCGTTCCTGGCAGAAAGGAATTTTTCTATTTTCGGATACACCGTTGTTTGAACGGATCCTGCAGGACGATACCTGCCGCACAGCTCTGAACGAGGCAGTAGAAGATCTGAGGAAGAACTATCTTTCGGAGGATATCGTAGAGAAAAAAATAAGTGATTACAGCAAGGTTGTAAAGGAGTATCTGTATCAGCTTCCGGATCAGACATATGCCCGTGTGACACAGGAAGATTACACTGCTTTGGAAGAAGGGCTGATAGCAGAAATAGAGGAGAACTACGCCATGTATCAGGAAAGTATGTCTTCTGTATGGCCCTTCCATATTCTGACGCCAGAGAATACAGGAGGACAGACCGTGCTTAACTGGGAGGAAGCATACCGGTTTTCAGGCGGTGAGGTGGCTTATACCGTAGAGCTGTCCAGGGATTTTTCCTTTAATGAACATATTGTCCAGGAAACAGTGGATAGTACCAGTCTGTCAGTGGACGCTCTCCCGGCGGGACAGTATTTTCTGCGTGTGAGGGCAGAAGGAGAGGATGGATTCCAGCAGGATGCTTACGAATATTACGGCACCGAGGCAGGAACCAAATGTTACAGCACGCTGTGCTTCTATGTACAGGGAGACGGCAGTATCACGGCGGTGGAATACAGCGAGGATTGAAGCTATGTATCGAAATGAATGGAAGTACTATATTTCTTTGTGGGAAGGCGAAATGCTCAAGCGCAGACTGCTGCCCTTTATGGAATTGGATCCGCATGCAGAAAACGGACAGTACACGATCCGGAGCCTGTATTTCGACGATTACTGGGATTCGGCCTATACAGAGAAGCTGATGGGTGTGGCAGACCGGAAGAAGTGGAGAGTCAGGATTTATAATTACAGTGATGCAGGGATACGGCTGGAGCGAAAGAAAAAGAAAAACAGTTATATCTTTAAGGAGTCAGCGCCTCTTAGCCGGCAGGAATTTGAGTGGATCCTGGAGGGGAAATATGAATTTTTGCTTCAGAGCCGCTACAATCTGTGCAGAGAGTTCTACTATGAGTGCATGGTCAATCTGCAAAGGCCCAAGGTAGTGGTTGATTATGAAAGGACACCCTTGATCCGCAGGGAGGGGGATGTAAGAGTAACCTTTGACCGGGACGTACGGGCGGCGGCCTTTAATTACAATATTTTTGATCCGCAGCTGCCTACAAGAGCGATGCTGGATCCGGATATGATGGTTCTGGAAGTGAAATTTACAGAACTTCTGCCGTCAGTCATCCAGGAACTCCTGCCCCTGGACGGCCAGCAGTTTTCAGCCATTTCTAAATATACGCTCTGCTACGAAGCTGCTTTTTTCAGAACGGATATGATGGCAGGAATTTCAAAAACAAACAGGAGGAAAAATCGATGAACATAAGAGATTATTTCAAAAATTCTGTATGGGAATCCTTTGTGGGAGGACAGGGGCTGACAGCAGATTTTGTGACCACGGCGGTTATTGCCATGGTGCTGGCGGTGATTCTGGGACTTTGTATCTACAAAATCTATGGTATCTATTTTGGCGGAGTTGTATTTTCCAGCGCTTTTGCGGTTACGCTTGTAGGAATGACTGTCCTAAGCTGCATGCTGACACTGGCGATCAGCAGCAATATCGTAATCTCTCTTGGTATGATCGGTGCGTTGTCTATCGTTCGTTACCGTACGGCGATTAAGGATCCTATGGATCTTTTGTACCTTTTTTGGGCAATTTCCGTGGGCATTACACTGGGGGCGGGCCTCTATGTGCTGGCGATCGGAACCATGGTTATCATGCTTTTTATCGTACATTTATTTTATAACAGAAAAAAGAAAGGCACGATTTTTATCCTGGTAGCCCATTATATTTCCCAGGATGCTGGAGACGAAATTATCAGGATTATACATAAAATGAAGCACCAGATGAAGTCAAAAACCATCAGGGGAGAGGTTACGGAACTCACTATGGAACTGGTGTGCAGAACTGACAATACAGTGTTCCTGGAACAGATTCAAGCAGTTGAGGGAGTTCAGGATGCTACATTGATCCAGTATAACGGAGAGTATCATGGATAAATCGAAAATACCTTATATTGCCATGCTGATACTGGCGGCAGCCATTGCCGGCATGCTTTTATACATCATTCCATATCGTTATCGCCTGAATCAGACGACAACATATCAGGAAAGCGACAGGGAGCTTTATAATCCGTTGACAGGCTATGCGCCTCAGGCGGAAATACCGGAGGAATGTGAGGATTCCCGGCTTGTATACATAGGACTGACTTGGGAAATGTGGGAGCCGTCTCCGGGAGAGTATGATATAGAGGCACTGGAAGATTATTTTCATATTTCCCGCTGGAAGCGGCAGGGGAAACATGCGGTACTGCGGTTTCTCTGCGACGTACCGGGGGATGAAGAACACATGGATATTCCCGAATGGCTGTACGAACAGACCGGGGACGGGACATTTTATGATACAGAATACGGCAAGGGCTATTCTCCAAACTATGAAAATGAATATCTGCTGGAACGCCACCAGATGGCTATGGAGGCACTTGCCGAATACTGTAACAAAGACGATTTTGTAGCGTATGTGGAGCTGGGAAGTCTGGGGCACTGGGGAGAATGGCATACAAATACAGAGGAGGGAGTGCCGCCTCTGCCGGATGCGGAAATCTGCTGGGATTATGTACTGGATTATTCAGATAACTTTCATAATGCCAGGATGCTGATGCGCCGTAACTTTATAATGGCGGCTGAAGGCGGCATGGGCCTGTATAATGATATGACCGGCCATGAAAGTGATACGGAAGAATGGCTTGGCTGGATAGAAAACGGAGGCAGCTTTGAGACCTCCGGAACGCCTCTGGAATATCAGACTATGGGCAGTTTCTGGCAGAATGCACCCTGCGGAGGAGAATTTACAAGCCGGTATCCGATGGAGGAACTGTTGGAGGAGCGGTTAGATGCCACAATGGACATGGTGCGAAAAACACATATGACTTTTATAGGTCCTAAATGTCCGGAAGGAAGCCTGAAGGACAGCGAGGCGGCACAGGCGCTGGAACAAGAGCTGGGATACCGCTACTATATTTCGGAACTTTCCACCAGATACTCTTTCGGACAGGGACAGCTGGAAGTAGAGATGACCTGGCAGAATGGAGGGCTGGCTCCCTTGTACTGGGATTGGCCGGTGACGATGTATGTCTATGATAAAAACGGAGAATTGAAATATTGGGAGACGGTAGAGCTGGAACTATCAAAGCTTTATCCCGGAAGAGAGATCGAGACAGTCACCCATATTCCCTTTACAGAGGAGTTCCGGGACGGATTCCAGATAGGAATCGGGATCACGGATCCGGATGAAGAAGAACATCTGGAGCTTGCGATGGATGGTACCATTGAGGACGGCATACAAATGATATATACCTACAAGGAATAAGGAGGAGAAAAGATGGCGCAGAACATAACATTCAGAACTGCATTATTTGGCGGATATAATCGGGAGGATGTAGAAGAATATATAAAAGGACTGGAGCATGAAATGGAGTCAATCAAACTGCTTCATCAGAAAGAGAAACTGGAACTTATCAGGAGAGCAGACGAAAGTGAGAGTGAGCTTGTTCTCGTAAAGTCCGAGCTGGAGGCTGCGAAAAGGAAATCTGTCGGTAGAGATGTGCAGGAAGAAGACGGAAGCAGGGCAGAAGCGCCGGCACAGGAGGATGCACAGGAGGCCGGCGAAGAGGATCTGGAAGCCTTAAAAATACTGGAAGAAGAGATGCAAAAGGATCTAAGCACGAGGGAAGATGACAAAAGAGATGCCGACCTGGTGCTTCTGCAGGCAGAGTGTGAACAGCTGAAGAAAGAAAATGGCAGGCTAAGGGAGCAGCTGGAGAATAAGGATGATCTGTTTGATTATGATACAGTGATCAAAATTATGGAAGAGGCGAGAACGAATGCAGAATTAATTGAGAAAGAGGCGAAAGAACGAGCAGAGCAGATGATTGAAGAAGCAAAAGGAAGAGCATTGGAGGAAGAAGATCATCAGCGGCATCTGATTGCATCCAGAGTTAATGCCCAGTTAGAGGAAAAGGGAATTCAGCTCATGGCGGCAAAATATAAGATCGAGCAGTATATCAACGAGATCAGTAATACACAGCAAGGATTATACCTTTTGAATACACGTATGGAGAAGATGGTAAAGGATATGCCTGTACGCCTGGATGATTATTGGGAAAGTGAGGATTTCCGTCAGTTGGAAGAAAAAGAAGAGGAAACTACTGAAACAGAGTAATAGTAGGAGAGAACGATTGTGAAACTGTATCAGGTTCTGGACACATTTTTTAGGACATATCTAAGAGAAAGGCAGATAGAGGGGACGCTGGCATTAGTAACGGATGATGTATACAGTATAGGTACAGGGGAAAAAGAGATAGCCGTCAATAAGGCAGAACTTGAAAGACTCCTGCGCATGGAGATGACGGAGATTCCCGGGCCAATCCACTATCAGATACTGGATTACAGAGAAAAGGAAGAAGGGCAGGACTGCCGGAGTTGTTTTTGTGTGGTCAGAACTGCGATAGAGAAGGAAATAGAGGAGATGATATACTACCAGACCCGGTTTATGGCTACTTTCCGAAAGGAAGACGGCAAGTGGCTGGCAAGCACACTGCATATGTCGGAAGCCAGCGGAGCTCAGGAAAAGGAAGAATTCTTTCCGCTGCGTTTTCTTTCCGGGCAGGCAGAGAGGCTGAATATACAGACACAAAAACTGCTTTTGGATATTTTCGGCAGTGTAATACCAGGCGGGGTGATCGGACGTTATCTGGAAGCCGGATTTCCACTATATGTTGTGAATGATACCATGCTGGGAATGGTAGGGTATACCTATGAAGAATTTGTACAGGCAATTGAAGGGCAGGTTGTTAACGCTGTTTATGATGATGATGCGGAGCGTGTCTCTGCACTGATCTGTGAAAAGATGAAAACGGGCAGTGAATATGTTGTGGAGTATCGTATTAAGAAAAAGGGTGGGGGACACCTTTGGGTATACGATGTTGGGAGAAAAATCCTGACGGAGGATGGAAGAGAAGCGGTTATCAGCGTTTTGGTAGATATCTCCGGAGATGTGCAGAACCGGATCCAGCTTATGGAGGAATCGTCCAGGGATTTTCTGACAGAAGTATACAACAGGCGGGGAGCGCAGATACAGATTTCTGAAAAGATGAAGATCCCCATGCCATATACTTTTTTAATGATAGATCTGGATAATTTTAAACAGGTCAATGATCTTTATGGACATAATACAGGGGATCAGATGCTCCGCTTTACAGGAAATATCCTAAAACAGACTTTTCGTCAGTCGGATGTAGTGATCCGGGTGGGGGGAGATGAATTCGCCGTACTGGCTTACCCGTGCAGCGACATGCAGGCTATCAAGCGGAAGGCGGAAACCGTGATACGGCAATATAGGGATAAAGCCCGGGAGAAATGTCCGCTGAGCAATACCTCTATGTCTATAGGAGGGATACACGGCAGCCGCCCGAGAAGATTTCTGGAACTGTATAAATTAGCAGATCCTGTTCTTTATCATGTAAAAGGGAAAAAGGGATACTGTGAGATTTGGGAAATGGATCAGCAATACGATGGAAAACATTTCTAACCGAGGAGAGAGACATGAATGAACGCACATTAAGAAAAAGACTGAATTGGATGACGGTCGTAGTTGTTTTGATCAGTATCCTGATCATTGTGGGAGGAAGTTTTGCGTCCTCGTCTTTGCGGGGGATACTGCAGGATGCGCTCACCAGGCAGGTAGAGAGCAACGCCGAGCAGTATAAGATCAATATAAAGAGAAAAATAGAAGGGGATTTTCAGACACTGAACACACTGACCAGTTTTCTTAGATTTGGAAAGATGGATACAGGATCTTTCATCAATGGTCTGATGGCGTCAAAGGAGTATACAGAGTTTGACAGTATGGGGTATTTTGGGACTACCGGAACGGGACTTCTTGTAAATGCAGACACCAGAGTTGAAAGAGAGCTTCCGCTGGAGGAAATGAACGAATATGTGCAGGAAGCGGTGCAGACGGCATGGACCGGGGAGAGTGCGATTTCCAGGATTTATTATTCTTCTGACATTCTGGGGAACACGTTCGCATACGCAGTTCCGGTGTATTCGGGAGATCAGGTGGCAGGAGCCCTTGTTGCTGAAGTAAGCACAGAAGTTTTTGAAGAAGTTCTTCAGGACGGGAGTGCGCTGAATGGATATGGGTATATCCATATGATATCGGATAACGGAACCCTCCTTGTTAGATCGGAACAAAGGGTGGTACAGGAAAAGCTGGATACGATATATGACCATGATTATATCGTGCCTGAGGAACAGAAACGAATTAAAGAAGCATTAACCCAGGGAGAATCCTGTATGTCAAAATTTACTTATGAAGGTGTGACATATCAGATTTTTTTTGAACCGCTGGAAGTAAATGGATGGTATCTTTTTTGTGTACAGACAGCAAGAAGTGTTAACAGTAGTGTATATCAGATTATGACAAGCACAAGGAGTGTTACAGCAATTGTGCTGCTTGCTCTTCTTCTGCTTATTTTGATGGGGTATCGCCAGATATACCGGAGCAATCACAGACTCATTAAGAGTGCCTGGTATGATCCGCTGACCGGTGCCTATAACATGACCAGATTTGAGCAGGATGCTTCTATGATAATTGAGAAGACCCAGGAATATGCGCTGGTGGCTATGAATGTACGTCAGTTCAAATTTTTCAATGAAATTTTTGGAAGTCGTACAGGAGACCAGCTGTTATGCTGTATCAAAGAAGTGATCGAATCGCATGTGCAGACAGGAGAATACTTCTGCCGGAGTACAGATGATCTGTTTTATATTCTTTTCAAAGAGACAGACCGGACGGTAATCCGCAGACGTCTGGAGGAGATGATAGAAGAAATCAGCCAGTACTCGTCCGGACACAATGGCAGCTATCGGATCATGCTGTACTGCGGGGGAGTCATCGGAACAGAAGTAAAGGATACGTCCCCTTCTGTGCAGACAAGTATGACTCATGTGAAATTTGCATTGAATACAGCAAAACAGTCTTTGAAAAGGAGCATCTGGTTTTACGACATAGGACTTCATGAAGATGAAATACTGGAAAATTATGTGGAAAGCCATATGTACCTGGCGATGGAAAAAGAAGAATTTCAAATGTATCTTCAGCCGAAGGTGGACCTGAAGACAGGAAGAATCAGCGGTGCAGAAGCACTGGTGCGGTGGATTCCTGAAAACGGGAAAATGATTTATCCGGGCCAGTTTATTCCTATCTTCGAAAATAATGGTTTTTGTGATGTGCTGGATTTGTATATGGTGGAGAAAGTATGCCGGCAGCTGAGGGAATGGATCGATCAGGGGAAAGAGCCGCTGCCGTTATCCGTGAATCAGTCAAAGCTTTTGTTTTATGAAGCTGATTACATTCATAATATGAAAGCCCTGCTGGAAAAATATCAGATCCCGGCCAGTCTGATCACATTGGAAATATTAGAAGGGCTGGCAATGAAAAATGTAGAAGAAGTGAATGAACGGATCGATCGTCTGACTGAAATGGGATTCAATGTATCTATGGATGACTTTGGAAGCGGCTATTCCTCTCTTAATACATTGGCGAGCCTTCGGATCAATGAACTGAAGATCGATCGGGAGTTTCTCCTGAGGCTGCAGAAGCCCGGTGAGGATCATAGGCGGCAGATTATTATTATGAATAAGGTAGTAGAACTTACGAAAGAGCTGAAGATTAAGACGGTGGTCGAAGGCGTGGAGAACGAAGAGGATGAGAAGCTGGTTCAGAAAATGGGCTGTGACCAGGGACAGGGCTACTATTACAGCAGGCCGGTGAGTGCCGAGGAGTTTTCTGAGAAATATATTGTCGAAAGAATCCCTTAAAAATTCCCTGAAAATGGTTGACACGCCAGGATGCGTATAATATAATAATGCAGTATGACAAAAGGAGAAACAGTGAGGAACCAAAGCCCCGGAGCCTTACTGATTCTGATAAAATGAGCATGTGGAATGTTGATATTTACAGGAGGGAAACCAATGAAAACTTATATGGCAAATCCAGATAAGATTGAAAGAAAATGGTATGTAGTTGACGCTTCGGGATATACATTAGGACGCCTGGCATCAGAAGTGGCTAAGGTATTAAGAGGAAAGAACAAGCCGGAATTTACACCGCACATCGACACAGGTGACTATGTGATCGTTGTAAATGCTGAGAAGATTGCTGTTACAGGCAAGAAGTTAAATCAGAAGATTTACTACCGTCATTCTGATTATGTAGGTGGTATGAAAGAGACCACTCTGGCAGAGATGATGGACAAGAAGCCGGAAAAAGTTATCGAACTTGCTGTAAAAGGCATGCTTCCGAAGGGACCTTTAGGAAGATCTATGATCAAGAAACTTCATGTATATGCTGGTCCGGATCATGAGCAGCAGGCTCAGAAGCCAGTAGAACTGAAATTTTAAGGAAAGGTTTTGAAAGGAGGAAATTACAGTGGCTAACGCAAGATTTTATGGAACAGGAAGAAGAAAAAAATCAGTAGCAAGAGTATATTTAGTACCAGGAACTGGTAAGATTACAATAAATAAAAGAGATATCGATGAGTATCTTGGACTGGAAACCTTAAAGGTTGTTGTTCGTCAGCCTCTGGTTGCAACAGAGACCGAAGGTAAATTCGATGTAATCGTAAATGTAAAAGGCGGCGGTTACACAGGACAGGCAGGAGCAATCCGTCACGGTATCGCAAGAGCACTTCTGGAAGCAGACAATGATTACAGACCGGTGCTTAAGAAAGCAGGATTCCTGACACGTGATCCGAGAATGAAAGAGCGTAAGAAATACGGCCTCAAGGCTGCCCGTCGCGCTCCGCAGTTCAGCAAGCGCTAAACTTTATCAAAAGTGGTCAAAAACCCC
>QWCV01000131.1_pt1 | contig 95502 bp, 79 predicted proteins | sample 1972621 | NCBI WGS metagenome assembly QWCV01 (sample SAMN09866699, study PRJNA288562) | Human gut metagenome isolate pre2_stool, whole genome shotgun sequencing... | isolation source: gut | host: Homo sapiens | place: USA: California | reverse complement strand
TCACGGAAAAATGCATATATGTATATGATTTGAAACATTTTCTCGGCTCAATACGCAACATAAGAATTTCTAAAATAAATTTATGGCACCCTTCCACTCACGTGAACTCTTTCCATAAATTTATTTAAGAAATTCTAATATTGCTCCAATCACATTCGAAAAGTTTAAACTCATATACATATATGCATTTTACGCCTGAGTGAGAGAGGCTCGGGTTTTTATGTTAGATTTTCTTTTTGAACGTAATGAACAGGACACAATTTCCAATATATATAATCCCCTAGGAAGGCTCTCAACATCCATAATATTTTTAATAGCTGTGAACTGTAACTTTTACTCTATTCTTTGTAGTACTATTTATTCAAAATCCTCTATTATTTGATTAAGTTCTTCTTTGCCATAAATCTCTAACCCCTCTTGCATATTAATCAAATCAGTTTCAGTAAGATATTCGCTTGAAATATTAGTCTTTTCATACAAACTTTCACTTCCGTCTTTATTCGTCATATAAACAACAACTTTTCCGTCTTCAATTTTCAATTTAAAATGTTCCCCACACAAATCATTAAACTCTTTGTATAATGTTACTTTTCCCTTCTCAAATCCGATAACTTTCCAATCCGGATAATGAGCTTGAACTTCTTCTTTTGTCATATTTACAAGCTCTTGTGGTAGCTCCACATATTCATTTATTGTATGGTCACACTGTGCATAATATTTTTTCAGAATTAATATAGCATTTGATGCAACTTTTTCTTCTGTAGAAGTTACTGCTGTCGCATTTTGCTCTTCTGCATATTCATCTATACATTCATCTTTTACTAATTCAGAAGTATACGTATTCAACTCGGGTACTTTCTCTTCATCTTTACTTTGATTGAATATTATATATGTTATACCTGCTATAATAATTACTGATATGATACTCGCTATAATTATTTTTGTTATGTTTTTCATACAAACATCAGCCTCCTAAAGCTTTAATTTGTATTAATTATTTACCAAAATTGTATTTTTTATACATTTAAGCTTTTGGAATATTAACATTTGATTATTTTTCACAATTATACTTATTTCTCCGTCCTTATCTGTTCTATATATCTTGCAATTTATAGATTTTAAACCTTCTATAGTTATATCACTTGGATGCCCAAACTTATTGTTGTTTCCAACACCAATTAAAGCTATTTGCGGTTGTACAGTGCTTATAAACTCCTTTGAACTTGATGTTTTAGAACCATGATGCGCAACTTTTAATATTGTTGATTTTAATAATTTAGATTCTTTATATTTTTTCAAAATTGATTTTTCCGCAATTTCCTCTATATCACCTGTAAAAAGCATCGAAAAATCTTTATATACCAATTTACAAATCAATGAGTTATTATTTAGTACATTTTCATTAATTTTGTTTTCCATATCAGGCCATAATATATCAAAATATAAATTTTTTTCTATATTTAATCTTTTACCAGCATGTACAATATGTACATTTATTCCTTTTTCTTTTATTATTTTGATAAATTTATTATAATTATCCGAGTCTTTTATTTGTTTTCCTATTATTACATTTTCAACTTTCATATTTTGCAAAACATAAAGAACTCCATCACAGTGGTCTTGGTCATAATGGCTAATTATTGCATAATCTATCTTATTTATTTTTCTATCCAATAGATACGGTTCTAGAGTATTTTTCCCAACATCATATGTCTTACTTCCACCACCATCAATTAAAATTGTTTTATTATTAGGTGTTACTATTAATGTACTATCACCCTGCCCCACATCAATAAAATAAATTTTTAAATCTCGTGGAATTTTTTTTAAGCCACATATTAATAGTATTATAATTAAGAAAGCTATCTTGATTTTTGAAAAATATGGTCTAAGTTTATATCTTACTAAATATATTGTATTTTTAATTCTTTTCTGTGTTGGATTACAATTTTTAGAATGAAAAACTTGATATAAAAATCTAAATAAACAAACAACTATATAATATACTATTACTTGATATAAATCAGGTGTCACTATTTTGAAATTTCCAAAACTAATTTTTGAAATTAAAAGAATTCCATAAACAGGTATTTCAATTATTTTAGCAATTGCCATACCTGCATTTATTGAAATCATTGATATTAAAATTTGAATAAATCCTCCCATTACAATTATACCAATAATATAACTTAACATTAAATTTGTTAATATAAAACCTATTCCTATTGAATTAAAATTTAATGCCATTATTGGTGTAATTATAATTTGAGCTGAAATAGATACTGAAATTACTTCAATTATGTTTTTACATTTTCTTTGAATTTTAAGAAATACATATTTCCATTTTCTATTTCTTAAATTTATGCTTTTTAAAATTTTTTCTACAATTTGTTCAAAATATATTATACCTAAAGTTCCACCATAAGTTAATAGAAAGCTCAAGCTTGTTAGACTATATGGGTTATTTATTAATATTATTAATGCTGAAATTGAAATATTATTTAATGTATCACTTTTTCTATATACTATAAATGCCATGCAAGATAGAATACCCATAATGCTTGCTCTAACAACAGATATACCGAATCCTGTAATGAACATATATATTAATAAAACAATACTAGCAATTATTTTACTCTGCTTTTTGCCAAATAGTTTCTTAGTTGAATTTGTAACTAATATTATGATATATGAAATATGCATTCCTGATACTGCAAGTACATGTGAAATATTACTATTTGAAAAATCTTGTTTTGTTTCATCATCTATTTCATCAGTATATCCAAGCATAACTCCCATAACGATTTTAGCAATTTTTTCACTATATGTACTCTTTATAGTCTCTTTAATTTTTATAAATACCCTGTTTGAAATTTGCATTAATATACTTGCTCTGTTTTTTTCCAATACTTTAATATTCTTTACTTTTATAGTTCCATATATTTTTAATGTTTTTAAATATTTTTTGTAATCAAATCCTTTATAATTTCTAGCTTTAGATGGTTCAATAAATTCTCCATTTACATCTATTTTATCACCATATTCTAATTCTTCTTTTGAATTAATATACAAATACGTATTCTTGAATTTTCCCTCTATTACCTTTATTTTGTATCTGTTATAATATTCTTTTTCTATTTTATTACTAACTACAATTCCTGTAGTTTCTAGACCCTCTATACCTTTATATAAATTGTCATATTTATTATCTTTATATCTGATTATTATATTTGAAATAAGTGATGAAATTATTATTGTAAAAATAATATTTAGCTTAAAAATTAATTTGATATATCTAAAATATCTTTTGATTGAAAAAATTCTAAATTTCTTTTTATGATATGGTAATTTGATTATAATATAAATTGTTAATAGAAAAAAATAAAAATGAACTATACTTATTTGTAAGTATAGCCCCCATATTATACCTATAATATAACCAATTACTATTATAAAAATTGGTCTATTCAATTATTTTACTCTCCTTGCTCCTACATATCTTTTTTGGTAATAACTTGACGACAATGATGTTATTACAACTCCTTCTTTTGGATTAGCTGCATGTATAAAGTTATTCCCCCCAATATATATTCCAACATGACCTATTGATGTATTTGAAGAATTGTTAAATACTACTATGTCACCTGGTTGTAAATTACTTTTTTCTACTGCAACACCATTGTTTATTTGATCTTTAGATGATCTACTTAAAGTTACGCCAAAATGTTTATATACATATGATGTAAATCCTGAACAGTCAAATCCACTTTCAGGTGATGACCCACCTGCAACATATTTACATCCTAAATATTGTTTTGCATATTCTACAACTGATGTTCCCTCTGTTGTAGTTGTTGTTGTTGTTGAAGCTGAACTCGTAGATTGCTCTTCATTCTTAGTTGTTTCTTGTTGCACTTCCATTGGTGTAATATTATCTGGTTTTATTGTGTTTCCACCTCTTGATGTAGTTTCAACTGTTTTTTGATCTGATATGTATTTAGCTGATACATATCCTGTTTTTCCTTTTAATTTAATTTGATACCATCCATCTACTTCGCCTGTTATTTCTACTTTATCATTTCTTGATAAACTGTCTAATTCTTTACTTGATGTTGATGCTTCTTCTCTTACTATTAATCCTTCTGCATCTACATATCCAGTTTTACTAATGTTTTTTACTGATGGTGTTGTTTTTTCTGTGTCTTTTGATTCTTCTTTAACTGGTGTTTCAGTATTAGTCGGTTTTTGTTCCTGTGTTTTATCTTCTTTAGGTTGTTCTACAACTGGTTGCTCAGGTTGTTGTTCATTTGTTATTGATTTTTTTAATTGTGCTATTCTTATCCATCCTGTCTCTGTATCACTTTCTATTCTACACCAATCATTTATTGTTTCTAATACCTTTACACTTCCACTTATTTTAGTTACACTTCTTGAATTTATAAGTGGTATTGCTTTTATTTCTGTTTCTTGTTCTAAAGTATATTGATTATTTTCTGTTATTTCTGTTGATGTTTCTATTGTTTGTGTTATTGGTTCTATTTCTTCAACTTTTGTTACATCTATTGCTGTTGTTTCTATATTTGTTTCTGCTGTTGTGTCCTCGTTATTGGTTGGTTGAACTTCTGTTGTTTGTGCTGTATTTTCTGTAGTATCTTGTTTACCTGTTGTAGTATTCTCTTCTGTATCAACAAGTTTTTCACTTACATATCCTGTTATGTTTTTTTCATCTACTTTTATTTTGTACCAACCATTTTCTTGTTCTAATATTTCAACTTTACAGTCCTTGTCTAATTGTTCTATTATTGTTGAGTCTGTGTTTGGCTCTTTTCTCATATTTACTGTCTCTGAATTTATTTTTCCAGTTGTTGCTTCTACTTTTATACTCAATATACTCATTATTGTTATCATTAGTATCATTATTGCAAATTCTTTAACTTTTTTCATTTTAAATTCCATTTCTTGAAGTCAAACTGACCTCTTTATATTTTATTCTTTACCTGTAAAAGTATATACTTAAATTTTAAAAAAGTCAATTATTTTTGACTTTTTTTCTTGAAAACCATATCCTGATTTTCTGATTCTTCTATAATATTTAATAATCTATTTTCATCAATCTGTCTAAATTTTTCTTTATCAATTATCATATTTTTATCTGTTTTATGGAAATGTAAAATTGGTAAATCTAATCCCAAATCTTCAATAACATTATCTATTTTTTTACTATATGACATAACAAATATTTTTTGATTACAAATAGAAGATAAAATCATTGCATGAAATCTTGAACATATCATATATTCCATCTTACTATATGTTTCCAAAAACTTATCTATATTTCCATCATATCTTACTTCTATTACATCACGGTTATTTTCAAATTCCTTCATTAATTTTTCCATCACAACTTCATCTTGTTCATGTTTACAAAAGGAATATAAATAAACCTTATTTCCTTCTTCTATATAATGATTTATGTTATTAACTAAAAAATCATGATAGTCTTGTCCTATATGTTTTAAATCATGTCTTATGTCTAAATTTATAACAGATATTCCTATACTATTTGGAATTTTATTTTCCAATGGAATGTTATAGCTAAAAGCAAAATCTGGTGCATACCTTACATTACTTATATTTTTAAATAAATTGTATGAATATTTATCTCTAAAACATATGTCTGTGCATATTTCAAAATTCTTTCTAGATAACTCAAAATATTCTCTAGTTTGATATGGTCCATAATTACAGCTTATATAACAAAATGGTATATTTTTATCTTTGCATCTTCTTACAAAGTCCAAAAATTTTTCAGATAAATTATAAACTTGTCCACCTTCCATAAAAATAGAACCACCTATATAAACATAAGCATCATATTCTTCAACATCCATTTTATATAATTCTTCATCTGTATCTTTTCCTATCAATATTTTTAAATTATTATATTTTGATAATTCATTTAAAAATTCTTCATTTTCTATTTTCATATAAAAGTCTATTTGTGGATATTTTTCTAATAACATTTTTATAAATATATCATCTCCGAGATTTTTTCTTGCATATGCCATTAAAAATACTTTTTTCATTAATTTTCTCCTTGTTTTTAATACTTTAAATCTTGATTTATTCTTTCTTTTAATTTATTCCATATTTCATTTGTTCTAATATATTCATTATAATGTTTTTCAACATCTTGGTCATATTTTTTCAATTCATCAAGTAAAACGGAAAAACAATTTTCATTAAAAATATTATTTAATTTTGGTACTATATCTGCCAGTTTTTCTTCCATATCTATTATTTCTTTTTTATATTGTTCTTTGTCTTTTATATATAATAAAAGTGGTTTGTATTTTATCCATCCCATTGATGCTTTTAAAAACCTATTCTTTATATTATCTTCTTTTACATTTATTTTTCTTAAATTTTTAGGATATATTCCATCCATTATTTGAGTATATTTTAAAAATCCATCATGGAAATGATATACCGGTATTTTTATTGTTTTTGAATCTTCTAATAATGTAGAAAAAAATGTATCTTCACCTCTTGCTAATGGTGGATTATAAAATGCGGGAATCTTGTTTTTATTATTTAAATTCAAGCATAATGTAGAACCAGCTACCCATTTTCCTATTCCATCTGATTGAATTTCATATTCTCCATTCCCCATAGCTATTTCGCTATTTGCATAAGTTACACCATTATTATTATGCATTTTTTCTCTAATTGATTCCCATGATATTATATCATTACTAATTGCTTCTATAAATTCTTTTAAATCCTGTTCAGTAAATTTTTCGCTAAAATCAATATATGGTATTGGTGATATATATCCACAATGATATCCTATTGTTACATCTGCTTTTTCTTTATCCATAAATTCTAAATGTTTTAATATATTGTCTTGTTTAATCCACTTATTTTCATTATTTTCTTTTAATACTGCCACTGGGTATTCATCATCATCCCAAAATAAAAGATAATCCATTTTATATTTTATTGCATAATACATCACAGTGTTTCTTCCTTTTGCATGTCCATGTCCTAAAAAAAATCTCATATCTTCTATACTCATATTATTTTGAATATTTAATTTATTTATTTCGTTTTCTATATCTTCTGGTGTAATATATTTTATCCTGATATTTTCATAAACCTCTGGTTTTATATTATAAAATTCTTCTCTTGTAGTTTGTTGATATGTAGTATCAAACAAAATAAAAATTGTTATGTTTACTCTACTCGAATATCTTTGAAGTTGTTCCATAATTTCTTTGTAATAACTATTAATTAGTCTACATACATTTGAACGTCCTGTTACAAAGCCTATTCCAAAATTTATTACATCTTTTTCCATCCTACACCTTCCTATCTAAATCAAGATTTATTATACCATATTTTGGATAGTCTGTAAAGCAAATGCGTCTTTTTATTTTACATAACATTTTTAGAAACAAATAAATAGAAGCTAAGACTATCTTAACTTCCAATTTCCTTTATATATTCTTTTCAACCAATGGTAATATTTGTTTCTTTCTTGAAACAACACCTGGCATAACAGCAATATTATCTTTAATTTCATATGTTTTTGAAATTGCATCTGTTCTGTCACCTAAAACAATTGCTTCTGAATTACTATTTACTATATCTGTTATAACAAATACAAATAAGCTTAATCCTTTTGCCAATATTTCTTTATTGATTTCTTGTTCAATTTTTGCTTTTCTTTTTAGAACATCTGGAATACTTACAGTATTTACTTGTGCAATAACATATTTAATATCTTCTTTTTCTATTTTTTTAGCATCTAATCTAATTAATTCATCTTCTGTATATTTATCAAGATTTGTACCTGCTTTTAACATTTCTAATCCATAATTTTCTACATCAACATTTGCTATTTTTGCAAGTTCTGCTAATGCTTTTTTGTCTTTTTCAGTTGTTGTTGGTGATTTCAATAAAAGTGTATCAGATATTATTGCACTTAGCATTAATCCTGCAATTTTTGCTTCTATTTCAATATTGTTTATTTTATATAATTCAAATAATATTGTAGCTGTACATCCTACTGGTTGTGCATAATAGAATAATGGTTCTGATGTTTCAAAATTATTTATTCTATGATGATCTACAACTGCTTCTATTTTTGCTTTTTCTATCCCTTCTACTGATTGAGAAAATTCGTTATGATCTACTAGCATAACTCTTTGTCCTTCTTCTACACTTTCTATGTATTTTGGTGCTTCTATATCAAAATGTTTTAATGCATATTTTGTTTCTTCATTTAATTCTCCTAATCTGCAAGCTACTACTTCTTCTCCTCTTATTTTTGTTTGTAAATCTGCCATTACTAAACTTGAACAAATTGTATCTGTGTCAGGACTTTTATGTCCAAATACTATTATTTTTTCCATTTTCTTCTTCTCCTTTTTTATTTGTTTGTTTTTCTTAAAATTTCTTCTAATTCTTCTTTATTGAAATTATATTTTTTGTTACAAAATTGACATTGAATTTCTGCTTTTCCATCTTCTTCTATTAATTCAGTTAATTGTTCATTTCCAAGTGTCATTAATCCATCTGCAAATTTTTCTTTATTGCATTTACATTTATATTCAGGTTCTATTGATGTATCTATAATTTGTACATTTTCGTCTCCTGTTACTTTTTGAGCAATTTCTTTTAAACTTAAATTATTATCTAACATTTTTGAGATTGCTCCAGCTTCAAATATTGATTGCTCTACTTTTGATATCTCTTCTTCTGTTGCATCTGGCATTGGTGTTATTATATATCCGCCACTTGAACGAACTCCATCCTTATCTACTAAAACGCCAAGTGCAACTGCAGTTTGCTTTTGTTCTGATGTTTGAAAATAATTTGCAAAGTCTTCTGCAATTTCACCTGATGTTAGTGGACTTATTCCTATATATGGTTCTTTTAGTCCAATATCTTTTATTACATTTATAAATCCTTGATTTCCTATTGCTCCACCTACATCTAATTTTCCAAATTCATTTAATGGTAAATCTGCATGTGGATTTGTTATACATGCCTTTACATGTGAAGAATTATCTGATACTGCTACTATTTTTCCTATTGGTCCATTTCCTTTTATTTGAATTGTCAATTTATCTGCTTTATTTTTCATTTCTGCACCAATTAATGCTGTTATTGTTAAAACTCTTCCCATTGTTGCTGTTGCAAGTGGACTTAAATCATGTAATTTTCTTGCTTCTTCTACTAAATATGTTGTTGAACAACAAACTACTGATATTTTTCCATTGTATGCTAAAAATTTTATTATTTGGTCTTTCATTTTTGCTCCTTCCTAGACTTCTTCATTTTTTACCAATTTATTTATTATCAATTAATTTAGGTTTACTTTCTTTTTCTTTTATAAAATTTCTATATCCTATAGCAATTGCAGCAATTATCATTAGTAAAAATGATAATGCTTTCCAAATTCCACTGTCAAATAGAATTATTGCAAACATTCCAAGAGAAGCACTTAATCCATATAAAATCAATACAGCCTGTTTTTGTGTGAAGCCTTTTGCTACTAATTTATGATGTAAATGTCCTTTGTCTGGTTTAAATACAGCTTTTATTGATTTTCCTTTTATAATTCTTCTAATAATTGCAAATAATACATCAAATATTGGAAGTCCTAAAACTATTACTGGTAAAACGATTACTGCTGCTGTATATGTTTTTGCAACTCCTAATATTGAAACTACTGCTAACATAAATCCCAAAAAGTTTGAACCTGTATCTCCAATAAATGTTTTTGCTGGCGAAAAGTTAAATGGTAAGAAACCTACTAATGCACCACTTAATGCTGTTACTAATACTGTTGCTACCATTGGAGAATTATTCATTAAAAATATTATTAATAATGATATACATGATATTAGTGATATTCCTGATGATAAACCATCTAATCCATCAATCAAATTTATTGCATTTGTAACCCCAACTATCCACACAATTGTAACAATTGTGGAAAACATATCGTTTAAACCTACTCTATATAGAAAAGGAATATCTAAATGTTCAATTCTAATTCCAAATGATACCACAATTATTGCTGCAACAACTTGTCCAAATAACTGTTGCCACCACTTCAATGTTTTTGTATCATCAAATACTCCTGTAATTCCAATTGCTACTATTCCAAGCATTAATCCTAATAATTTTTTGCCATATTCTTGTTCAGAAAATAAATCTATACTTCCTTCTACACTCATTATTATTAGTAAATATATCATTGATACCAAAAATCCTAATATTACTGCTGGTCCCCCAAATTTAGGCATTCTTTTAGTATGCATTCTTCTTTTGTCTTTTGGCACATCTACTGCACCAATTTTATTAGCTATTTTTATAGTATATGGTGTTGCCATAAAAGATACTATAAATGCTAATATAAATGCTATCGCTATATTTCCCCACATATCTACTTGGCCTCCATTATTTCATATTTTCGCTTTCTATCTCCTCTATTATTTTTATCCTTTCTGCATGTCTTCCTCCTTCAAATTCTGTTGCAAGCCACATTCTAACAATTTTTATTGCATTACTTGTATTCATATAATCTGCGCCTAGTGCTAATACATTTGCATCATTATGCATTCTTGAATATTTTGCTTCTTCTTCATCATTACATTTTGCACATCTTATTCCTTTAAATTTGTTTGCTACAATGCTCATTCCAATTCCAGAACGACATATTACTATTCCTTTATCACATTCTTTATTTTGCATTTCTAATGCTACAGTTTTTGCTATTTCTGGATAATCTACACTTTCTTTATTAAATGTTCCACAATCTATGTATTCAATTTCTTTTTCTTCTAAGTATTTCTTTATTTCTTCTTTTAATTCATAGCCTCCATGATCACTGCCTATTGCTATCATTTATATCACTTTCCTTTCTTATGTTTTGCAGCCATATGCTGCCTATATTAATATACCATAATCTCTTTGCTAGTGCAATATTTTTAGAAAAACTTGCTGATTTTTAAGCAATTGGTTAAATATCTTTATTTTTTACCATAAAATTTATTGATTAGTACTTGTCAAATCGAAACTTGTATGATATAATGTTACACGTTATAGTTTATTATTTACTAAGAGGAGGTGCATCACACATGCCAAATATTAAATCAGCTAAAAAAAGAGTTAAAATTATTGAGAAAAAAACATTAGAAAATAATATGATAAAAACTGGTTATAAATCAGCTGTTAAGAAATTTGAAGAAGCAATTGCTGCAGGTAATTTAGAAGAAGCTAAAGTTCTATTTTCTGAAGCTACTAAAAAAATTGACCAAGCTTGCACAAAAGGTGTAATTGTAAAAAATACAGCTTCTAGAAAAAAATCTAGCTTATCAAAAAAATTAAATGCTGCTATGGCATAAGAAGAACAAAAGCGGACATTAATAACTTTTGTATTTATTAAAACATTTTAAAGTCCGCGTCTTTGTTCGTGTGCGAAATTTGCAAAGCAAATTTCTGTGCAATATATTCATATTATAGGAAATTCGGAGAACTTTCCTATAATATAAAAAACGACATCGTCGTTTTTTTATTTTTTTATGCAAATAATCTACCAGCATAGTCGGAAGATTATTTGCATTTTTAAAACTGCTAGACATTGTCTAACAGTTTTTGAATAAACTATTTAATTTTAATTTTCTGGAGTTTCTGCTTCTTCTGAATCTTCAACTGTTTCTGATTCTTTAGTCGCTTCTGCATTTTCTTTTGGCACTTCTTCTGCATCTACTTCTGCAAAATCATTGTTCTCATCCCAACCTTCTTTACAATCCCAAAAATCCGCACAATCTTCTTCTTTTATGTCTTCATAGCCATATTTTTTGAAGAATGTTTTCAGTTTTGGTGCAAAAACAATTACTGCAGGAGCTAATGGTAAAATTACTGGAATAATCTGTTTTATCATTCCCTTTGCTTCCTCAGCATTTTTATCTTTGCCATCTAATTTCTTGCCATATGCAATAAATATTGCTACAGCAATTCCTATAAGCGCTACTAATTTTTTCAGATTCTCCTCATTAAAGAAGTCTTCATCAATTCCAAGTTTTTCACAAACTCTGTCCTGTACAAGTAATACACAGCCTTCTAATTGTTCTTTAATATTTCCAATTTTTTTATCATTGAAAATAGCCACTGCACAAATTGCAATTGCAGCTGGAAGAACCTTTTTAATAGTGCTTTCCCAAGGTTTAATTGCTTTAATTAACTTGTCCAATCCATTTGTTACTTCCTCTTCATCATGTTCGGCACCTTCATCTAATGCTGCTTTTTTCACTTTTCCATTGAAGTATGAAATAGCAGCTGTAGTTGCTACACCAATTGCAGCAATTCTTTTTAAATTCTTTTTGTCTTTCAAGCAATCTAAATCCACCCCTAAAGTATCTTTGGCTGTTTGGATAATGCTGTCTGATTTCATATCATCACCTTTCATTGCATAAGCCGCAAATGCCACACATGCAAATGGAGCTAAAACTTCTAAGTATTTTTCTCCTTTTGCAGTTGCTTCTCGTATTTTGTCATTTGCTGAATCTACTCCTTCACTAAATACTTTTTGGGCTAACATGGTGAGTATCCACATGGCAATTCTTGTATTTTGAGGATTATTACCACCTTTAAATCCAAGTAATTCTCCTACAGATATTAACCTTGTATAGGTTTTTATTCCCAGAGGATTTGATATAGGTAACACTTTTTCCTCTTTAGATGTAATTGGGTTTGCTCCCCAAACATCATCTTCTTCTGCTTTTACAATAAAAAGTGGTTCTCCACTATGAATAATTGTATCTCCTTCTTTTACAGTTGTTGATGGTACAAGTATTGATGGTAATGAAATTGTTGCGAGGTTACTGTACTCTGTCATCTGTTTTGTTTTTCTGTCAAAACCTCTAAATTTTCCTGTAGAGTATTCTACAACTGTTCCTAAGATTGTTGACTGAATCCGTTCATCTGTGTTTACTCCAAAGTCGATTCCAAAATCTTTAGACAGTTTGTTAATATCATTCATTGCTAACATCATCATACTCTTTTCTCCTTTTGCTTTAAATTCCTCTGTTACGTTTTCACTTTTGGTTTCAGGTTCCTCTGTTTCTTCTTCACTTTCTGTTTCAGGTTCTCCTGTTGCATCTTCAATTTCTGCTTCAGGTTCTTCTGTTACATTGCCTTTCTCTTTTTCCAAAAAGCATACAATTTCAACTTCAATCTTCATAACAAACATATCTTCAAGTAGTTTGCATACAGATTGTGTATAGAGACATTCGCTGCATTCCCCTTTACCATTTTGGCATCCGTCTCCAATTTTTTCTATTAATTGTATTTTCATAAAAGAATTATACTCGCCTTCTTCTATGACTTTATCCATGTCTTTTAACTTAACAATTTTAGTTATGCGTATTCTTTCTTTTTCTCTTTTAAACTCCGAAAAAGGTATTTTTAAATTTACTTTTTCATCTTCGAAGTTCAAAAAAATACATGGATGATTCATACAAATATTTAATTCTTGTAATTCTTCATTAATAGTAATTGTTACATATTTGGGTGTACTCATCATTAAATGATTCGAATCAAATCTGCGTGCACATGTAAGAGAAAAACCATCCAACGCAAAATTATATCTTAGCTCATGCCATTTACCACAGTAAGGACAACGCATCTCTATTTTTTTGGCCTTCTTAAAATCATCTGAACATATTTTGTTCAAATTTTTTTCCTCCTTATATAAAATTTATATAGTTTATTCTCCTTTCTTTAGAGTATATCTACCCTTGTTTTTCAACAGTAAATACCATGTAATATTTTATCACACTTTACATAAATTGTCAACAAATTAAAAAAAAGCTATAAATTTGAAATAGCAAACCCGCAGTTAAATTGCAAAATAATATATTACTTTTCTATTAAATTAAAAATCGCTAAAAATAATTAGCGATTTCATTTTTATTTATTATATTGATTCAAATTAATTCCATACGTTTTGTAAATCCAATCATAATAATTCCATGTTTCCAATGTGTCAGGTTTTCCATAATCAACTCCATAAGTTTCAACAGTAACTTTAGAAATTATTACATCATTAACAGGTGTACTTTTCTCTTTAGACTCTGTAGAATCACCACTTGAGCTACTAGAATCATCTCCAGAACTAGCTTCCTTAACCTCAACATTTTCAATATTATGAACAATATCCATACCTTCAATTACTTTTCCAAATGCTGCATAATAAGTATCTAATGATGAATTATCTGCTGTCATTATAAAGAATTGTGAACCTGCTGAATTATAACTTTCTGTTGTTAATGATTGTGAATAACTTTTAGTATAATCAGCTCTTGCCATTGATATAACACCTTCCGTATGTTTTAGAGTATTCTTTTTATAATCATTTGCTAAGAATTCTCCTTTAATGCAGTAATCTCTATCTTCCTGATCAGTTATTCCCAAATTACTTAGTTTTGGAGAGCCAGTTCCATCTCCATTTGAGTCTCCACCTTGTATCATAAATCCTTTTACAATTCTATGAAATTTTAACCCATCATAGAATCCATTTTGTGCAAGTGCTATAAAGTTTGATACTGTTTGTGGTGCCATTTCTGGATATAATTCAAGTTTAATTGTTCCAAAGTCTTGAACTTCCATTGTAACTATTGGATTTTTAACCTCCATTGTTGCTTTTTTATAGTATCCATAAGCAACTCCACCTATTAATACTATTATTAAAACTAATGCAATTATTGTAATAATATTTGATGCTTTTTTCATTTTTTTCTTCCTTTCTTATTTATATTAATATATTGTCAAATGCAAATTGTTCTTGCATTTTCTTTAATGTTTGCTTTATCGTTTTTGCTCTTACCTCTCCAATGCCGTCTACATTATCTAAATCACTTATTTCTGCAACTAAAATATGCTGAAACGACTTAAATGATTTTACTAAATTTTCTACTATTGAACTTGGCATTCTTGGTACTTTATTTAATATCCTATATCCTTTTGGATACACAGCAAGATCTTCAAAGTTTTCAAAACTCTCATATCCTAAAATTTTGGCTATTGCCTGTTCTTTTATTAAATCTTCATGTCCTAACTTTGATAATTGTTCTAAAAGCTCCTCTGCTGATATTTCATTTACTTGATAATCCTTTACTAGGTAAAGTTCTTCCTTTTCCACTCCACCTATTAGTTCCTCTAATTGCATACTTACTAATCTGCCATCTTCTCCAAGCTCATATATCTTTTTCTTTATTTCATCAACTATCTTCATTACCATTTCTGCTCTTTGTATAACTGTTAATACATTGTCAAGTGTTACTATATCATTAAATTCATACTCATTTAAAATACTTAATTTACTATCATATACTTTTCTATATTTTTCAAGAGTTTGAATTGCTTGATTTGCTTTATTTAGTACTGCTTCTGTATCCTCTAATATATATCTATTATTCTCTTTAAATACTGTTATTATATTTCGTCTTTGTGATATGCTTATTACTAATTCTCCAGTTTGTTTAGCTGTTCTTTCTGCGGTTCTATGTCTTGTCCCTGTTTCAACTGTTGGAATTTGATATGATGGAATTAATTGTGCATTTGCAAATAATATTTTTTTCATATCTCCACTTAAAACTATAGCTCCATCCATTTTGGCTAATTCATATAATTTTGATGAAGTATAGTCTTCATTTATAAAAAATCCTCCATCAACCACTTCATCGATAACTTCTTGTTTATCAGTTATTAGTAATAAGGCTCCAGTCTTTGCTTTTAAAATATTGTCTAGTCCTTCTCTTATTGGTGTTCCTGGAGCAATTTTTTTCAAAATTGCTGCAATTGGGTCTTCTTTAATTGAAGTCATTATTAGTATCATCCCTTTCTGTTGCTCAAAACTTATTTAATGCCTAACCTTCTTAATGCTTCTCCTATATTCTTGACCCCTATTATATCTAATTTATACTCATCTTTCAAGCCTTTTTTATTATTTTCTGGAATTATACATGTTTTGAATCCCAATTTTTCTGCTTCTTTCAACCTTTTTTCTATTAAATTAATTCTCCTTACTTCTCCTGTTAAGCCAACTTCACCCATTACAACTGTTGATTGTGGAATTGGTATATTTCTATATGCAGATGCAACTGTTGCAATAATTCCTAAATCGACTGCTGGTTCTGAAAGTTTCATTCCTCCAGCTATATTTAAATAAACATCTTGATTTCCAAGAGATAACCCTGCTCTTTTTTCAATAACAGCCATTAATACTGATAATCTATTATAATCAAAACCATTTGCAGTTCTTTTAGGCAAGCCAAAAACAGTTTGAGATGTTAATGCTTGTATTTCTACAAGTATTGGTCTTGTTCCTTCAATACTTGCCACGATACACGAACCAGACGGATTATCTTCTCTTTCAGTTATTAATATATCAGATGGATTTGTAACTTCACACATACCTTCTTGTCTCATTTCAAACATTCCAATTTCATTTGTTGAACCAAATCTATTTTTTACAGCTCTTAAAATTCTATATGTATTATATCTTTCTCCTTCTAAATAAAGAACTGTATCTACCATATGTTCCAACACTCTAGGACCTGCAATATTTCCTTCTTTAGTTACATGACCAATAATTATCGTTGTTATCTGTTGTGCTTTACATATTCTCATAATTTGTGAAGTAATCTCTCTTACTTGACTTACGCTCCCTGCAGCCGCTGAAATCTCATCTGAATACATCGTTTGAATAGAATCAATAATTACAAGTTTTGGTTTCATATCTGATATTGTATCTTTCACAACATCTATATCAGTTTCTCCTAGAAACATTAACTCATCATTTTTTACATCTAATCTATCAGCTCTTAACTTTATCTGTTCAGCTGACTCTTCTCCAGAAACGTATAATACTTTTCCTTCGCCTTGTACCTTTTCACATAATTGCAAAATTAACGTTGATTTTCCTATACCAGGCTCTCCGCCAAGAAGTATAAGCGAACCATTCACCAGTCCTCCACCTAAGACTCTATCCAACTCTAAATATCCAGTAGATGTTCTATTAGCTTCTTGTCCAACATAACTATTTAATGGTTTTGGTGTATTATTTATCTTTTTTTCTATTTTATTCGCTTCTGTATATTTTTCAATTTTTTGTTCATAAAATGTATTCCAACTATTACATGCTGGACATTTGCCTAACCATTTAGGCGACTCATTTCCACATTCACTACATACAAATACTGTTTTTGCTTTTGCCATTCTTTATTCTCCTATCAGAAAATTTTTTTCCGGGCAATTTTGTACCCGGTACATTTTGTCCCATAATATCATATTTTATTTAGAATTACAACTTTTGGCATTTATTTCCTTTGATTTTCGTCTTATATCATGTTACTATATTTATATAGATAGTTCAATTTTTTGATTATTTACTAGAACTTTTGTATTTATTTTGTGTTTAGATTGGAGGTTCTTATGAATAAAATGTTTTTAGAGTTTAAAAATTTAAGTGAAGATACATATAAAATTATGAAATATGGATTATTATTTTCAGGTCTTGTGTGCCTATCCGCGGTTGGAGTTTTACTTGCTTACATATTTTTAGGAGTTATTTTTTTTTATCATTTAGGTTTAAGTTTATTACAATCTAGTTTTACATTTGCCGTTGAATTTATTGTTTGTGGCATTGTTGTTGATTTTATAAAGAAACGTGGTATTTGAAATGGGATATTTTTTTATCCCATTATTATTTTTTGTCACAAGATAATGGTTTTAATTGACTTTTTTTCTTTTTATATTTACAATATATTTTATAATTTATTTATTATTGCATATATTAAGGAAGGTGGTGATATTATGGAGACATATGATGATGGTAATGCTATTCATACTGTAGATACAAACCAAGTTCTTACTAATACATTTTTTAGAATGTTTTTAGGTTTGCTTGCTAGTGCTTTGACTGCCTTTTATGTTTATAAATCCGGCTTATATATTTCTGTGCTTTCTAATGGAAGCTATATGGCATTAGCTATTGTTGAAATTGCTGTTGTTTTAATTTTTTCTTTGTTGTTTAAAAAGCTTTCACCAACAGCTGTTACGATTTTATTTTTTGCATATGCATTTATAAATGGTTTCACTTTATCTGTTATTTTTGTTGCTTATGAAATGACTTCCATTACTTATGCATTTGCAGGTACAGCTGCTGTATTTGGAATTTTATCTCTAATTGGCTATAAAACTGATAAAGATATTTCAAACTGGGGCACAATTTTAACTACAGCTCTTCTTGTTGGTGTTATTTTAACTATTATTAATATCTTTGTTGGTAGCACTATGCTAGATATCGCTTTGGATTGGGCAATTTTACTTATTTTCTTTGGTTTGACTATTTATGATATGAATAAAATTAAACTTATGCAACAAGCTGGATTTTGTTATGATGAAAAGTTGTATGTCTATGGTGCAATGGAATTGTATCTAGATTTTATTAATATTTTTCTTCGTATTTTATCTTTGTTTGGAAAACGTAGAGATTAATTTTAAAAATTTTTCAAATTTTTTCAAAAAAGCCTTGAATTTGTTTTATTTTTGTGCTATTATATATAAGCATTTAGCAAATAAAACTTTTATCGAGGCGTAGCGCAGTTGGTAGCGCGCGTGGTTTGGGACCATGAGGTCGCAGGTTCGATCCCTGTCGCCTCGACCAGAAAAAGGAGCTTTTTGAAAGCTCCTTAAATTGTTTTTGGGCTATTTTAAGCCTTTTTTTATTTTTCAGACTTTCTCAAAATTCCTCTATATTTATGCTACTGCATTCATTATTGCATTCAGGTTTTATTTTTTGAATGTAAAAATTGCATTCAAATTATTGTATATATAATTATAATTCAAGTTCAGTAACTTCTTGCGGATTAAATCTATCAAATGTTCCTATTATGTGTAATGAGTCTTTATCTATACTATCTACAAATTGTTTCATTTCCTCTGGAGTTTTACCGATATATTTATTATCTCTAGTAGAATATAGATAATAAATATTATTTTTTTTATCATCAACTTCTTTTAAAGGTCTTACTTTCAATATAGATATTAAACTTGATAGATCATTTTTTGTAGTTGCAACATAAGCTTGTATTCTTGTTCCTTCTTCTGGAGATAATATTTTTTTCGCAACATACAAATAATATCTAATATTTTCAAGATAATTCATATTACCTTTATAGTCAGTTAATTTATTTATATTTTCAAAAATATAATCTAATTTATATTTTAATAATTCTTCTTCTGAAACCTCATTATTATTCAATACATATTTGTTAAATAATTCAGGGTCATTCATATCTTTTCTTAACAATTCTATGGTATCTTCTGTATAAAGTCCCCTTCCTTTCTGTTTTGAATATTTTGGTATAACAAAACTATATCCTAATTTTTTATCCAATTGCTCAATATCTTCTCTTGTTAAACTATCAATTTTACCATAATAATGTTGCAACCTCTTTAAATAAGATTCATTATCTTCTTTTAATCTTGGATTATCTACAGTTCTACTTAAATCCAAACAGAAACTATTTACTCTTCTTGAAGTTTTTATTCTAGACAAATCACTTATTAGATTTGCAATATAATTTTTTCCATCAATTTTTAATACTGTATCTATATGTGTGATAGGACTTTCAGGATATTTTTTTACTAAATCTGCAGAAATTCCAATTCTTTTATCTTTTAATATACTAACATATAATTCTGAAATTGACTTGCAAATACCATAATATTCACTATCTATCACATCATTATAATGTTTTTCTTTTCCTTCTCTATTAGTAAATACAAATTGAGGACTTTCGCTAACAATTTTCCCCAATTCCAAATATATATAATATGCTTTTTCTAGTTGAGTTAAATTTTGTGGCATATTATTTATAATATTTTCTATTTCATAACTATTTATTAAGTTGGTATAACGATTTTTAGGAAAATCTAGCAAAAGCTGATTTTGCTTTTTATTTTTTAGTTTATTTATAAAATTCTTTAAGTAATTAACTATTTTCATTACCCCACCTCCTAAAACTCTTATTAAATATATAATAACATAAATTAAACAAAAATAAAATATCACATTGGTTTTTATTGTGATATTTTATAATTTCTATTGCTACATTTCATCTTCCTCTTCATCAAACCAATCAAATCCACTAGAACTAGCCTGCTTAATTGCATATTCTCTCATAGATTGTTTTGATAAAGTTCTATATCTTCTAATTTTTCTTTTAGGTCTATTATTTACTTGTGTGTTAGAAACCATATTGCTGATAGCAATAATCCCAGAGAGAATGCTATTAACCTTGTTTTCCATTTTATTTTCTTTAATTTTAAAGTTTGTTCTTCCTCTGAATCTTTCAGTTTTTCCTTCATAATTTGAAATTCTTTCTCCATAATCTCTGAAATTATTGTTGGTAGTTCTTCCATCATTTTCGTATTTTGAGCTGTAATTTTTGAATGTATATCGTAAGTCCTGTTTCTCGTATCCCAGATTTCTTCCTTCATTTCCTTGTTCCAATCGTATATATTCTGTAGTACTGTTGGCTCTATTAGATAATAGTGCATTTGTACTACTGTTGGAACTATTTGATTTTCCTGTACTATTTTGTTGTTCTCTTTCAATTTTTCTAAATTCATCTTCCATATTTCCTTTCAAATATTTTTCTTCAAATAATTTATTATCTCTACATTTATATCCTTTTGGTGTGGTAAATGTAATATATTTTCTTGTATCTGTCCAATTAACTTGATAACCTAACTTGTTCATTGTTTTTATAAAATCTTCTTTACAAGTACTTTCTGCCATTGATAAATCTATTGCATTTATTAGCTTGAATTTCCAGCTTTCTCCTCGTTCTGCGACTCTATATTCATTTCTTTTTATATAATTTGTTTTATCTTTTTTAGGAATAACTGAAGCTCCCATCTCTGCACAAATTTTGTCTGAATAATCTTTTAAACATTGCAAATCCTTTTTACTCATTTGAATTTTATATCCATTTTCAAATGATACAGAATTTACAACCAAATGATTATGCAAATGTTCTTTATCTATATGTGTTGCAACTAATACATGAAATCCATTAAATATATTTGCTAGTTTTAAACCTGCATTATGAACTTGGCTAGGTGTTAAATTATCCTTTGAATCAAATGACTGTATAATATGTATATATTGCCTACCACCAGTCTTATTGTATAAATTTTTTGTGTATAGCATTTCTTCTAAACAACTCTCTGCCATACAGTCTTTGCCTGTAATTAAATCTGAAGTTGTTTTCTTATATTGTGTAACATAATTTATAATTCTTTTTATGCTTGCTTTTGAGCTAATTGCTTCAATAACTGCCATATATTAATCACTTCCATTCTTAGTTCTTTCAAATTTATTGTGGTAATAACTCCTTCATTTGCCAGTTTTGTGAGTTGATTAATATTGTTTCCAATTCGCCTAAGTTCAACATCTATTTTATCTAATCCATTTATTACAACTATTTTATCTTTTAAACATGAACTTAGAATAAATTTTGTTATTGTCATATCACATTTATTTGCTTTTTTTTCAATTAAATTCTTTTCTTGTTCTGTTAATCGTATATTTATTTTCTTATCTTTTGACATATCACTCCTCCTTGAAATCCCTAAAACAAATTAAAGGGGGGTTGGGTTCTCCCAATTTTCTAAGCTCTATTTGATGGTACTTGTACCTACAAATAGGAAGCTTGCAATACTATAAATAGTAAAATTATTTAACACTATTTATAAAATTTAATTGGTTATTTGTTAAATAATTATTTACTTTTTCAAGCTCATCTTTTTTAAATTTATTGAACACTGATGTATATGTATTTAAAGTTACTGTTACATCTTTATGTCCCATCAATCTTTGTAAAACTACTGCTGTCATTCCTGCTTCAACACATCTTGTTCCATAAGTATGCCTTAAACAATGTGTGCTTATATTTTTTGAACTTGTTTTTAATTCTTCATCAAATATTCTTTTTAGTTCTTTATTAATTGCTGATGTTCTTATATAATTATCATTTATTGTGAATATTAAATTGTGTAAGTTTCCGTTTGCATATTTTAGCTGTTCTTCAAAAATTGGCACTAAAAAATCTGGAATAGGCAAAATTCTATTACCTGCATAAGTTTTTGTCTTATTTCCTAAAATAATGGCAAATTCTTTATCATTTGTAAGTGTTCTTTTTACATATAAAAGTTTATTTTTTAAATCTATATTTTCTGTGCTTAACGCTAATACTTCTCCAATTCTTAATCCCATATACATCTGAATTAAAAATATATTTTTATATGGCTCATTTTCTATTGAAACCTTATTTAAATATTCTGTAAAAGCTTTTTGCACATTAATATCTAAAGCTTCTACAACTTTAGTTTGTTTATCACTTTTAGGCTTTATAACTTCATACATTGGGTTATATGTAATATATTTCTTAATCTCTGCTCTACGATATGCTTGTACAAATTGTTCATACAATTTTTTAATATATGAATCGCTTAAATCTTTTATGGAATTTAAAAATTCTTGAATATCATTTTTTGTTACATCTTGAATTTTCATTTCTCCCAGTTTGCTATTTTTTATTTTGTTTATAGTCCATTTAAGTCTTGCATATTGTCCACCAGAAATTGTATTAGAAGCAAGTTTTTCTTCTCTAATATCTTCCATAATTTTTACTAGTTTAATTCCGTTTTTCTCCACATAAATATCATTATTCATTTGATATTTTACTTCGTTCAACTTATTTACAACTTCTTTTTGTGTTTTACCATATACTGATTTTCTAATAGCTTTCCCATCTTCTGCTATTCCTGATATATATTGACCTATCCATCTTTTATTTTTCTTATCTTCAAATATTGTGCCTTCTCCATTTCCTCTTCTTCTTTTTTTCTTCATAATTTTTGTCCTCCATTTTCTTATTTTGATATTTCATTTACTAAACTTGAAATATAATATTCTTTTATATTCTCGATTTTTTCGCATTTTAAAATCTTACCAAATACTTTCTCTAGTATTGGTAAATTTACTTTATCTAGCAATTCTAATTGATTACTATCACATAATCTTTTTACTGCAATTTGATATATTTTTATTTGATTTAATAGATTTTCTGGTAAATACTCTGTATTTTGAATGTATATTTTCTTTTGATTAAATATTGCATTATAGTTTGATGTTTCTTCTTGTACTAAATTTTCTTTTTTTATTTTTAAATTAATTATATTTAATCTTTCTTTCAATCCATTATTTTCTATATCTTTATCTATCTCTATGTCTGACTCTTTCTCTATATCTATCTCTATTGGACTATTTGGTGGACATTGTCCACTTAATAATTTTTGTTTTTCCCTTTGTTCTCTTTTTTGTTTTGCCCAACCAGTTTCACTACCTACCATGTTTTCAAAACCTGCTATTCTAAAACAATTTTCTTCTTCTGTATAAATTAGATTTAGCTTTTTAAATAATTCCATTGCTACAATTACAGTATCTCTACTAAAATATTTTGTATCTCTAACAATTTTATCTGCATCATAAGGAATAATCATTTCTCCAAGTCTTGAAGCAAGCTCTCCATTATTATTCGCAGTTTGTAGGCATAGCATTTGATATAAAACTATGTATTTACAGCCTTCTTGTTGTGATAATAAAAAATCAATTTCTGCTAGATTAAAGAAATCTGTTTTTAATTTAATCCAATAATACCTTTTTGTTTTCTCCATAATTTACTCACTTTCTAGTATTTCTACTCTTTTTCTATTGTTAAAATTAAGGAAAAATGATATACTACTTTTATAAAGATTTCGTAAGTCTTTATGTGGCATTTGTGCAAAAGTTAGCTCGCCAAAGTGGGCTTTTGTATAAATGCTTTTTCTTTTCATATAGCATCAATCCTTTTTTCCATCTTCCATAAAATATACGCGATTTTTTGTATTTTTCTTGTTTTACCTATATTTACAGAAGGAAAGTCTGCACGATTAAATATCTCGTTTGTTTTGTTTTCTCCCATATATAAATCTTTTGCAACATCTTTTACTGTTAACATTTTAAATGGATCTTCTAAGCTCTTTATAGCTTGTTTTACTAATTCTTTCTTAAGTTCTTCACTAAAACTATCATTCATAATTTTTGTCCTCCTTTGAAATTTTACATATCCATTTTGGATAACAACTAGGTAAAAAAATAAACTCTTTTAGTTTGCTATAAACCTCCTTTCAAATTCTGGTTATCCGTTTTGGATATTTATATAATAATCCAAAACGGATAATAAGTCAATCTCTTTTTCAAAAGTTTTAAAATTTTTTTTACCTTTTTAAAACTCTGTTAGCCTGTTTTCTTTAAAATATCATGACTTGATTGACTTTCCAAAATGGATATGATAAAATTTAAGCATACGATAGAAGAAGGAGAAAAAATCATGACAAATGGAGAAAGAATAAGATATTTAAGAGAAAAAAATGGTTTTACTCAAAAAGAAGTAGCTAATAGACTAGGAGTAGAATCTGCAGCAATATCTAAATATGAATTAGATATGCGTGAGCCCAATATAGAAGCTTTAAAAAAATTAGCAACATTATTTAATGTTTCTATCGACTATTTACTAGGAAGAACGCCTGATGTTTTAGTTAGTGAAGTTGATAGAGATATTATAGACATTTCAGTTTTAAAAAGAAAATATAATTTATTAAAAGGCAGAATGGATAAAGTTAAAGAAGAATATAAAAATGTAAATGCAACAAATATAGCAATAAACGAACTTTGTGCTGGAGTTGGCAAAACAACTTATGGAGAATCAAAAACAAATCCAATAATTTCCTTAAAAGAAATAGAAGATTTATTTGAAAATATCGATACTGCTAAAAATCCAAACCCTCAAATTTTATTAAAATCTAGAGATATGGAAAATTGGATTATTATAGTAGAAATAGATTCTTTTGATGATGAAGAAATACCAATTGAAGCTACCGAAAGACTATGGCTTTATTCAGCAAAATTATCTAAAGAATATAATGTATTGGGATTGGCTATTTCAATTGAAAAAGATGAAATTTGTAAATTGAATTCTGCTGGTTATCAAAAACAAGGAGATAAATATTATACACAATTACATTTGCCTAGAACTGTTTTAACTGCAGTTGAGTATATAGATGTAATGAGTAGATTATAGAAAAGAGGTAGAATTATGGCTATTTTAGAATTTATTTTAAATAACAATGATTATTTAGAGGATTTAATTACAAGAAGTACTTATCATTCAAATGCTATTGAAGGAAGCACGTTAACTTATGCTGAAACTTATGCTATTCTATACAACGACAATAGCTTTAAAATTGAAGGAAAAGAGCCAAGAGAAATATATGAGGCTATTAACCATAAAAAAGCCTTAGAATTGGTTTTCAAGAATTTACAAAATGAAGATGGATTTGATGAAAGATTTATTAAGAAATTAAATGAAACAATAAATAGAGATATTAAAGATACAGAAGGATATAGGACTGTTCAAGTATTTATTAGGGGTAGTGAGCATATTCCACCAGCTCCTGAAAAAATACCTAATTTAATGACTTATTTTGTTTATAATTATAACCATGATGAAGAAGATATTTTTACCAAAATTGCAAGATACCATATTGAATTTGAAAAGATTCATCCTTTTGAAGATGGAAATGGTAGAACTGGTAGATTATTACTAAATTATGAATTACTTAAAAATGATATTCCACCTGTTGTAATTAGCAAAGAGGAAAGGGTAAAATATTTTGAATTTTTAAAGAATAATGATAGTACAGGCTTAGCTGAATGGTTAAAAGAATTATCTACAGAAGAAAAAGAAAGAATGGAGAAGTTTGGGTATAAGAATACTTAATGATATTTTGTCATAATATAAATTAATTAATAATGGAGGATAAAAATGGTACAGACAGGAAAATTTCAAGTATATTATAAAAGAGTAAAAAGTGAATTAGAAGATATACAAGCTTCAAACAATTATATGAGTTTGTCAAAAGCATTTGCACACTGGTATTTATTAAATTTTTTGGATATCGATGCACATGAACTTGGAGAGATTGTAATTGATGGAGATGGAGATAACGGAATAGATGCTATAATTTATAAGAATGACACTATGAAACTATTTCAATTTAAGTTTCCTGATAAAATTACTAATTTATCTAAACAAATAGATGAAAAGACAGCATTAAAACTAATAAATGGCTATAAGAAATTAACCAGTGGACGAAAACCAAGAAAAGCAAACGATAATTTCTTAAATTTTAGAGATACTGTAAAAAACAAAAGTATATTTAATTACGAATTTGTTTTTGTATCATTTTCGGATGGATTAAGTGATAATTCAGATGATGCACTTCAAACTGAACTGGAAAATATAAAAAAATTAACAGGAAATAGTCTTAAAATTCAAGTAGAAGATAAAAAAAGAATATGTGATAAAATTGATAGATTACAAAAAAAGAATATAGTTAATCTTAATATGAAATATAATTCTTTGGCGCCAAGTTATAATATTGACGATAATGTAAAATCTTGGGTTGGTTTTACAACAGCTAAAGATATATTAAAAGCTGTAGAAAATAATATGGACATTATATTTGATGAAAATATTAGGAATTATGAAGGAGATAATTCTGTTAATCAAGGAATTATTAATACAGCTACAGATGAACATGAAGCAGAAAATTTTTACTTTTACCATAATGGAATTGTTTTTATTTGTGATGAGTGTAAAATTAGTACTGGTAATCAGATCACTAATTTATCAGCAGCAGCAATAGTTAATGGATGTCAAACTGTTGTTGCTTTAGATAAGGCAAGCAAGTCAGAAAAAGGTTTAAAAGAAAATGTCTTTTTACCAATTAGAATAATTGAAACAAGAGATATAGATTTAAGGGCAAAAATAACTGAGTTTTTAAATTCACAAACCAAAATTAGAGATAGTTATTTCTTAGCCAATAATACTTTCGTTAGAGAACTACAGGAAGAATTGGCTAAAAAAGGATATTTTTTAGAAAGATTGGCTAATGAATATAACTATAAACATAATTTAAATAGTGTTTCTGATTATAATAAAGATCATATTTTACAACTAGAAAAAACCATACAAATATATGTTGCTTATTATAATAATCAATCAGCCGCAAAAGCCAAAAGAGGTAAAAACGAATTATTTGATAAACAAAGTATAAATGACTTAATTTCAGAGATTAATTCTGATAAAGTATTAAAAGTATATGATATATATAAAGAAATATGTAAAGTAATAACTATGTATAGAAAATGTAGAAGAGTAAACAGAAATGATGAGTTTCTAGACTATATGGGCATAAAAGTAAATGATATTGATGAATATACAAAACAAATGGAAAAATTTATATTTGTAAACACATCTGACATATTATTTCTAAACGCGTATGCAAATATTTCAGATGGAAAATTCAAAAAAGAGAATCTAGTTAAAATTATAAATATTAGTAAAGATATAATTTCTAGTATACCTAAAATGAGTCCTTCATCTGCAACAAAAAATACAAATATTTTCGAAAAAGTGCAAAAAATGTGTCAAGCTCAAAAAGAGAGCTAGTTGCATTCAAACCACATTCAAAAATGGTCGAAGTGCTTGAAAATAGCTAAAATCACATGCTATTTTCCTGTCACCTCGACCATTTAAAGAGATTTTTCAAAGAATTTCAAAAAATTCTAAAAAAGTCTAAAATGTGAAAAGGCACATGTCTGTAAGATTACAGCATGTGTCTTTGATTTTATCAAATTCTATAAAATTCTTAAAAATACCGAAAAAATTTCAAAAATAAATTTCAAGAATTATTTTTTATCTCAAAAAAATTTCAAGAAAATTTCAAAAATAGCAATCTCTTATCCCATCTGGTTTAGGAGGAATTTCAATGTTAACTTTTGTACCACATAAAATTAAAGAAGATTATCGAAAAGTTGAATTTTTTCGAGTAAACAAAGAACTTTGCAATAATGAGATTTATAAAGACTTATCTCCTACAGCAATTCTACTATATTCTCTATTATGTGATAGATTATCACTTACCTATAATAATGAATTGGCAAATAATATTCCTAAAGGAAAAAAACATTACTATGATGAAGAAGAAAATATGTATGTAATTTTTACGAGAATGGATTTAGAAACAAAATTACATGTCGGTAAGTCTGCTATTAGTTCTGCATTTGAACAACTAAATAAAGCTAATTTAATTAAAGAAAAAAGACAAGGAAATAATAGACCTAATAGAATTTATGTAGGAAAAACTATATCAGAAATAAGAGAGGAATTTATAAATTTGAAGTCTGAAAATCAAACTTCTGGAAGTCCGTTTTTCAATTGTCCAGAGGTCAGAAAATCAGATACAAATAAAAATAATATATTTAATACAAAGAATAAATATAACACATTCTATAATTATGAAGGTCGAGATTATTCTGATATGGATTGGTCAAAATTATATGCAAATTAAATTTAGGAGGATTTGATTATGGAAAATTTAAAATTGACTTATCGTAAAAATAGTGATTATTTTATTCCAAATTTAGTTTTAGAAAATGAAGAAGATAAAAACTATCAAATGGGAAAATATGGATATTTAAGATTAGACTATTTAAGAAATTATAAAAAAGGCGAATATGAATTAATGAAAATTAATTGTAGTTTAAGAAAACATATTGTTGAAATAGATTTACAAGCTAAGGAAAAAGTGAAAATATTAATAAATCAATTTAAAGAAACCGAAAATATTTCTGAAAGTTTAAAAGATACGAATCCTCTTGAATGGGTTAGATTAATGAATAATATTAAAAATAAAGCTGAAGAAATTGTTTTAAAAGAATTAATTTATGTTTAATTTTAGGAGGATTTGTTATGAGTAATTTAAGAGAAGTTAATGATGATATTTTAAAAGATTGGTTGTTATTTAGAGAAGATGAACTTTCTTCTTTAATTTGTGATGAGGATAGAAAACATTGGGTTTATTTTGATGAGATTTCTGAAAGGATTTTGAAAAATATTCCTAAACAGAATAGAAACTATGTTCAAAGACAACTTAATATTCTTGATGATAATTTTATGGATTATATTGGATATTGGAATGAAAAGTATTATAGGAATGGCTTTTGTGATGGTATACAGCTGATTAGTGAGTGCTTAGAAAAATAAGTATAAAAAATAAGATAAGTGTGAGATTTAAATATCATACTTATCTATATTTTTTATTTAATAATTAATTCTTTAATGTTGTATTACAATATATATGTGTAACTTGTCCATTATTAATTTCTGCTATTCCACCGTCTCTTTTTCTTTGAATATGGTCAATTGAACTTGAATTCATATCTATATATCCATTGCAAATAGGACATAATGGAATTCCTTTTATCAAAGTATTAACTTTTATTTGAACTTTCTCTCCTCTACTGAAGTCTTTTCTATTTGTATGATTAGAAGTATTATCTATAATAGCAATTTTTAAATAATTAAACTTAGAAATTTTAACTAGGTCATCTATTATAGTTTCAATAGGTGCATTTGGATTTTGATTTAACAAGGTTATTATTTGTTCAAAATAATCTGCAACTTCCTTATATCCTCTTTTAGATTGACGCCATTTTCTGACAATTTGTTGTATTAAAAATTCATATTTTAAAAGTATTTGTTCAAATCTAGATCTAACTTTACAAAATTCATTTATTTTTTTTTGAGTTTTTAATCTATAAAACAGTTCTAATATCCCATAGTAAGAAGCTATTTTGTGCTTTCCAATATTAGAATAGAAATAAATAAATGGGTGTAATCCTAAAGAAAATTTTTCTTTAGAATGAATTAGTTGTAATAACTCTAATGTGTTTTTTAAATATTTCAATGTTTTACTTCCATCATTATCAATCTCATAATCAGTTTTTTCATCAATGTTATTAGAAATTTTAACCGTTTGATTTATTAAATCCAATGTACTTGTAGAAGCAAAATTTCCGCCTATTGGTAGATTGGATAAATTAGAAGATTCTGAAAAATTATCTCCAGAAAATAAAATTTGGTGTATATTTCCAGCGATATTTTTTATGTTTTTTTGAACTTCACTATCAAATATCGACCAATAATTATGCCCCTTACCAGCTCTCATTATTGCTCTTGCCGCTATAGCATACGGCATTCTTCTAGATTGAATCAATTCTAATTCTGCATTACTTATTGGGGTAGCAGACTGATTTATTTTTAAAAATGACTTTTCTGCTGTTGCTGAATCTCCTTCTACCCATTGGATTTGTAATGCAATAGCTCCTAAATTTTTTACATTATCTAATATATATTGTGGTATTCCTTCAGAATTTCTTCTTGCCCTTTGATAATCCTTAAATGAACCAATTTTTTCATTAACTAATTTCCTGGTATATTCTGCAATTTCTTTTTGTTCTTGTGGTATAAATTTTTCATAGTAATTAAGTGATATATCATTATCTCCATAATCATCGTTAATCCATGCACCTAAAGCACTTAATCTATGAGAACCATCTATAACAAAAATATATCCATTTTTATGTTTCCATAGTATAATTGCAGGGACCAATTCTCCTTTTACAAAACTTTCAATAAATCCACATATCTTTTCAGGACTCCATTCATTAGTTTCTCGTTGAAAGTCTGGTTTTCTTAATGCTGAAAAAAAGAAAGAATCAAATGAGAGATCCTCAATTGAAAGAGTCGATTTATTTCTACTAATATTGCTATTTTCTAATTCATCTATTATTTCAAAATCTTCTCTAGGTATTAATGCATCTAATGTAACATTTTTCATATATATTTCTCCATTCTATTTAAATATTTTTTTCATGATTCCGTTTTTCATATCTGCTATATTATAAATGTTGTCCATTATGTCAAAAGTTTCTCTTAAGTTATTTCTTGCTGAAATCCATCCCATTCCATCTGTAAACCATACAAATTCAAAACTTACAATTCTTTCAGCTTCTTCAGCAATCATTTTATAACTTCTTGCAGTTTCATTAAGTTTTGAACCACCTGCTGCATAAAAATTCGTTTCAATTCCATATATGCAATTATCAGTTTTTACAACAAAATCAAATCTTTTAGTTGCTTGATTTTGATTACTAATAAATGACATATCTAGTTTCCATTTTTCTTCTATTTCTTGTAAATACATTTCTTTAAAATATGTTTCATTCTTCTTAAATCCAGCTTTTTGAATAAATCTTTCTACAACATTTTCCATAAGATGTCCACCACGATTTTTTCTTGCATTTGAATTCAATCCAGATTCTACACCTAAAACATAATCATATAAGTTATTTACTAGATGATTTTGAATTAAATCAAATAATCCTGTTTCCCTCATAAATACTTTATATTGTTCTATACTATAATTCATTTTTTTAAAATTGTATTCAAATTTGTTACCTTCATTATCTAAAACAATTATTTCATGTTGTCTTACTGCTAACAAAATTGGAATGCATTTTAATACTTCAGGATATTTGTTTATTAAATTTACAAAATCTTTTTCTATATTTTTGCTACCAATCAAGGAATTTAGCATATTTAATTCAATCTTATATTCTTCTGCATTTCTATATATAGTTTCAAAATCTATGTAATATTTATAATCTGCTATGCTATCTGTAAAAGTTAATAGCCATTGTGCAAAATCTCTTTTCATAACTACTTCTCCTTTATTTCTTGATATCTTCTAATAGATAAATCTAAATACTCTTTTTCATTATCTATTCCTATGTATCTTCTATTTAACTTTACTGCTGCAATTCCTGTTGTACTACTACCACAAAAAGGGTCTAAAATCAAATCATTTTCTTTTGTTGAAGCTAATATAATTCTGTTTAATATTTCTAAAGGTTTTTGTGTTGGATGTTTTCCTTGTTTCTTCTCAGATGGTTTAGTCAAAGAAGTTGTCCAAACATCTTTCATTTGCTTATTATCATTTAATTCCTTCATTAAGTTATAATTAAATGTGTATTTGCTTTTCTTTAAATCTTTTTTAGCCCATAATATTGTTTCAGTTGAATGAGTAAAAGCTTTACAAGCTATGTTTGGTGGAGGATTAGTTTTTTGCCAAGTTATATTATTGATTATTTTAAATCCTTCTTCTTCAAGAGCCATACCTATTGAATAAATATTATGTAATGTTCCACTAATCCATATTGTTCCATTATCTTTTAAAACTCTATAACATTCTTTAATCCAATGTTTATTAAATTCATGTTTTTCTTTAATTGATAAAGCCTTGTCCCATTTTCCTTTATTAACACTTACCATTTTTCCACCACTGCAAGTTATTCCATTATTTGATAAAAAGTACGGTGGATCAGCAAAAATCATGTCAAAGGTTTTTTCTTCGAAATTTTTTAATGCATTAAAGGTATCATCATTTATTAACTTAAAGCTACCCTCTCTAAAGTAGAATCTATTTGATAATTCCATTTTAATTGCTCCTTATAATTTGTTATTAGCAATTCAGAAATTTCTCCACGACCTTTAGTATTTGAATTTATCATTCTTTTTGCTGAAACTTCATTTATGTAGAAGCCTTTATATATGTCTTCAAAAAAATTATCATTTTCATTAACATTCTTTGGATTTGAATTGCTTAACATCAATTTTGCATTTTTTAAACTTAATTTATTATAATATTGAGCCAATTCCTTTTGATTGTCATCATTAAAATCTTCTTTAGTATAAGATGTAAATCCAGATGTGACTGATAAAGGTCTATAAGGTGGATCAAAGTATACAAATGTATTATCATTTACATATTGTTCACTTTTTTTGTAATCACCATATTCAAAAATAACATTTTTAATAAGTTTTGATAAATTTCTTAAATTGATAGAATCACATATTGTTGGATTTTTATATCTACCACAAGGTACATTAAATTTCCCATCTTTATTAACTCTATATAATCCATTAAAACAAGTTCTATTTAAGAAAATAAATTCAGAAGCTCGTTTTACATCTAACTCATCATTTAGTTTGTAAGAGTTATATTCTGCCCTAATATCATAAAAATAACCTTGTCTTTCTTCATCATTTAAAGTTAAAAATTCCTTTTCTTTTTTATCTAACTTACTTATTAATTCTTCAACATTATTTTTTATTACATTATAACAATTAATTAAATCTATATTTATATCAAAAGCATATGCTTCTTTTACTTCATATTTCTGTAAAATGTCTATTAAAACAGCACCACCACCTACAAAAGGTTCAATATATCTTTCAATAGTCCCATTTTTTAATTCATACGGATAATATTTTGTTATTTGTGGTATTAAACTATTTTTTCCACCAGCCCATTTTACAAAAGGTTTTACTGTCTTCATTTTTACCTCCAAAATTCCAAACTTACTATATCATAATTTTCTAAAATTTAAAAGGAAATATGACAATGTTTTTAATTTTATTTCTATTAAATATTTTTTTCAAAAAATTAGATAGGGTTTGGGATTTTATCCCATCATGCAGAATTTCGTGTGAACAAATTCAGTGCTTGCTAGGACAAGAAATTAAATTTTTTATTATTTTTATGTACTTTTAAAAGTACTAATTAATGTACTAAAAAATGTTTATTGTGACATTTGCTTAACAATATTAAATTATATATAAAGTTCTATAAAATAAATTTTTTTATTTTTATTTATTGTCCACTTTTTTGAATTTTTAGTGCTGTTATTTATAGACAGAAAAATGAAATTTTAAAAAATTTTAAATTAAATGTATCCTTTTTTTATTTTTTAGTGCTGTTCATTATAGAAGATAAAATTTTCAAGAATTTTAAAAACTTCATATTGCAATATTAAAGATTGTACAAAATTTTTGATAATTTAAATTTCAAAAAAGACTATTGACAATGCATAGATGTTATGTTAAATTTGGACTCGAAGGGTGACCAGAACATACCAAATAACTTAAACATCATGCAAAATTAAAGATTTAAGTTAGGAGGTATAACTATGGAAAAGCTTGATAATATAGTTATGTATTCGCCAGAAGATGTTAGAAAACTTCTACATTTAGGTAACACTAAATGTTTAGAATTATTTAATTCTGAAGATTTTCCAAGCATAAAAATCGGACGAGCATTTTGGGTAAAAGCAGATTGCTTAGAAAAATTTTTAAGTGAAAAGCATGTTGTTGGAAATAAAAATGAAGCTCTTTTCTAATGGACAAATAAATCTTCAAAAAATAACTATTTACAGGAACACCCTGTACTACACAGTAGTATACATTAAAAATTTTATAGGTACAAGAGTAAAGCAGGGTAGTTTCTTCCTAAAATAAGGAGGTACTAAATGCAACACTCAAAAGGAATTACGGTTGGAACATATGCAATAAAGACTAAAAAGAAGGTAAATACCTTGCCTATCTGTCCAACTTGTAAAAATTGTAAAGATAGGTCAATTTGTAGCAATAGAAAGAAACTTACAAAATGTTCTATATGTAAAAATTGCTCAAATGCAGCAGAATGTGATATTTACTATATTTCATCTTGCTCAAAAGCAATATTAAACTTAGGAAGAAGTCCACAAACAGGAAAAGAAATTAAGAAAACTTTTACAGGAAAAACTGAAGATGAAGCATTATACAAACTTTATCAATTTAAAGATAATGTAAAAAGAAATGGTCTTCCTAAAAATATTGTACAAAAAACTATGGTTACAATCTATAGTTTAGGATGTCAAATGGAAGAAATCAAAAAGTCTAGAGGTAAAATTGGAACAAATGCATATAGAACAAATATGAGTACATTAAAAAGGATTTCAAATTATGAGTTTTCTAATATTCCTATTGAAAAAGTAAAAAGAGAAAGCATTGAAGATTTCTTGGAAGATGAAAGAGATAAGTCTAATTCTATAATTAAAAAGGATTATGGAATGCTTGCAAGAATTTTTGATTATGCTGAAGAAAATGACTACATAAAAAAGAACTTTTTCAGAGGTTTTAACAAAATTGAAAAAACTCAAAGTAAAATTGCTACTAAACAAGTTAATCCAATGACATTTGATGAAGAAAAAAGATTTAAAGAATACTTAATGAATGATACTCATCCATATAAAAATCTTGTCTTAATTGAATTGTACACTGGAATGAGATTAGGAGAAACATTAGCACTAGATATATCAGATATTGATATAAAAAGTGATACAATTCGAGTTAGTAAAATACTGACACATGATGAAAATCATAAACCTTACATACATGATTCTGCCTTATCTCAAACAAAAGACGGTGCTAGACTTGTACAGATTAATAATATATTTAGAAATAATGTTATTGAAGCAATGACTAATGCAGAAGCTAATGAATATAACAAAGAAAAATTATTATTCTGTCAAGATAATGGCTCACTTATTTTTGAAAGTAGCGTAAATAGTTATTTAAAAAAAGTTGCAAAAGAAGTCGGTTTAAGCTATTGGAAACAATTTAGTTCTCATAGATTAAGACATACATTTGCAACAAGATGTATTGAAGCAGGTATTTCTCTTCCTGTACTTCAAACATTAATGGGACATCATGACATTCAGACTACCATTAATGAATATGGTAAAGTATTTAACTTCTACCAAAGAAAAGAGAAAGAAAAATATATTAATTATGTAACAGATGGAATAAGTGAGATATAAAGCTAATTTGCATAGATAAAAAATAATAAAAATTTCAAGGTTAAATTTCAAGAATAGAATTAAAATTTTGAAATGCAGTAATTTCAATAGATATGTGTTGTATTGAGGTAGTCACCTCGACCATATTAGACCGTTTTTCAAGGAAATTCATCAGAATTTGAAAACAGTCAACAAAATTTAAAAGTGCTATTTTCTAAGGATTTTAGAGAATAGCACAATTTTTTTGCGTTCTAAAAAATTCTCAAAAATTCCAATATTTTGTTCAGAAAAATGTTCCGCAATTTTTAAAATCTTAAAAAAAATTGTTCCGCAAATTTCCGCAAAGCAAAAATCATTGATATTTAGCCACTTTCAGTGTTGTTCAAAAAAACTGAAAGGAGAACTATTGTTATGGATTTTATACCTTATAAAGTAAATGAATATCTTGAAAATACTTTTTATCAAGTTCCAAAAGAATTATTTACAAACCCTTATTATAAAAAACTAAATTCAGATAGCATATTTTTATATGCTCTTTTACTTGATAGACTATCTGTTTCAAGAAAAAATGAATGAATTGATGAAGATGGTAATGTATTTTTATTATTTGCAAGAAAAGGTGTTGAAAAGAAATTGAAATTATCAGATAAGACAGTTACTAAAGCTTTTAAACTACTAGCTGAACATAAGCTAATATATGAGAAAAGATTAGGCTTTAGAAAAAAGAATATTATTTATGTTGGAAAAATAAATCATGTACCAACATCAGAAATTATGAATCGTAAAAATTACGACTCAAGAAACGGAGAAAATACGATTCAGGAGTCAGAGAATTTACGATGTAGTAATAATAAATATAATAAGAATAATTATAGTAATACACCCCAGTGAAAAAATTTAGATGCAGTAATAAATTATGCAATGAATAGAGAAAAAACTGAAAATGGTATTTTAGTATCTGCAATAAATTGTTTACCACAAACAGCCTATTCTCAAATGATGCTAACTAAAAAAACATTTCATAAAGAAGATGGCAGATTAGGTTATCACATAATACAATCTTTTAATGGTAATGAAATCTCTCCAGATAAGTGCAACAAAATCGGAATAGAACTTGCTAAACAACTATGGAGAGTAAGTATCAAGTTATAGTTTGTACTCATACTAATAAGAAAAATATTCATAATCATATAGTTCTCAATTCTGTTTCATTTATTGATGGTAGCAAATACCACAACTCAAATGTTGAAATTGCATTACTTCGACAAACAAATGATGATATTTGCAGAAAACATGGATTATCTATAATTAAAAGTACAGAAGCTACAAAATACCAAGAGTTTATAGATATATTAGCTTTTAAAGGCTATTATATTAAAAAGTCTAATAATGTTATATCTGTTTCTACTCCGTACTATAACAGAAATATAAGACTTGCCAGAGCCTTTGGAGAAGATTACACATTTGATAATATAAAAACTAGAATATATCAACCTACTTTATATGATAGATATTTAAAAAGAACTAACAATGAAAAAGTATATAAAGTAAGAATTTATGATGGTATTAAAATTGATCAAGAAAATTTAAAGACATCATCATTTTATAGATTATATGTTCATTATTTATATTTGCTTGGGAAATTACCACCTAGAATCCATTATGAAGAAATAGATAAATTTAATAAATTAGCAGATGAAATGAATTTAATATGCACTTATAATCTAATAAGAAAGCTACTAATGAGTCTGATAAAACTATTATTAGGGCTAAAATAGAAACTATTACTGAAGATATTAATAAAATAAATTCTAAAATTCAAACTTGCAAACGAATTATTACTAATGCTGAAAAAGGCGAAAAAGAAACTATTTTAATAAATAATAGAGCATTAGAAAATCAACAAAATAATGAGCAGGAAAATTCAATTAATAAAGATAAAAAAAGAATTAGATAGAGCTCTTTAGTAGTTCTATCTAAAATCTAAGTTATCTCATTACTAAATAATTAAATATATTTCCATATTTTTTTATATTGTTCAAGTTGTTCATTTTTTTTAACCTGTGCTACAGGATGATATAAAGGATTTATAATAAAATCTTTTAATTTTATTTCTGGATAATTAATAATTGTATCTTTTAAAGTCTTACAAATAGTAAAATTATAGGTCTTTGATAATGAATAGATTGGATAATATCCTAATGTTAATATGACTTTGGGTTTAACTATTTCAATTTGTTTCATTAAATATTCGCTACAATTATTTGTAGATTTTTTTAAATCAATATTATTCCCTCTGTAATTATCTCCTTTTCTTGCACACATAATTGCATTAGTAATAAATATATCACCTAAACTATATGTATTATTTGAAGATTCTTTAATATAATATTCTAGTTGTTTTTTGGTATTGCTTTTTTCTTGTTCAATTAAATATTTCCAATTACTTTTACTTGGATTTTTTATATACTGTTCATTGAACATTTTCATATCATTAAAAGGTCCCCAATCTTGACCTATAATCATAATTTTAGAATCTAATCTATTAAACCAATCTGTCCAAATGGATGGTATATTTCTGCAAAAATCATAATCATTATAAATATTTATCAAAGAAAAATCTTTACCACTTTTATTTTTAATATTAACACATCTTTCACAAATTCCTAATTCTTTTAATAATTCATTATATAACTGTTTTTTCATTAAATAGCTCCTATATTTTTTCATATATAAATTTATTTACAATATTTCTTATGTTTTCCATTCTACTTTTTGTTTCTTTATCTTTATAATCAAATCTGTCTATTAATATATTTATATAGTCATTTTCTTTTACAATATTATATTTTACATCAAAATTTAAATCAAATGTAAATGCTAATATACAAACCCAAAAGTCCAATGGTGTTACTCTATCATAGATATTAACACATTCCTTATTTAACACGGTTTCATATACTTTATCACTACTTGAAATATATGCTAATTTTCGTTCTGCAAAATCTTTTACGGTTCTATCCTTATACAAAATAATATTTTTAACTTTTTCATTATATCTTTTGCTTCCAAAAGAGTTCGGTACATTGACTCTCAATTCAGGAGAAGTTGCTGCAGGTTTATCTGGATTTTTGCTTATATAATACTGTTCTGAAACTACTGGACTTAATAAATGAGATTTATTAACTAGATTTCTAATTTTTCCAACAAATTTAAATCCTATAGCATCAAAGTTTGACTTTGGGAATATTCCATTTACATTAAATTCTTTATCTGAGTTTATTATTATTTCTGTGTTTTCTTTTATGTTATTTATTTCGGTTAATTTAAATGCATCTGCTTTATAATCAAGCATTGCTGAAGATATTGCATCTAATATCGTTGTTTTCCCACAACCATTTTCTCCAACTAATATATTTAATCCAGAACCTTCATTCTCATTATCTGGTATATTGAAATTATTTATTTTAAAATTATCATTTGTTTTAAATAATCCATAATTATTAATTTCTAAATTTAAAATAAACATTATATTTCCTTTCTTTAATACTATTGTAATTAGCTTTATACTTTATACTTTATTTTTTAGTTCTTCATAAATCTCATCCCAATTATTTACTCTTACTATTTCTTTATCTTCAATGTCACTATTCATTTTAGTTGTCATCAAAATTGATTTAATACTATTATCAGCTAATTGTCTACAAGTCTCATAACTATCTTCAATTAACACATCGATTCCATGTTCCTTGCAAAATGTTAATTTATCACTAACATGTAAATTCAAACTATCATAAGGAATATTAAAATTATCTAAACTTCTTTTAGTAATTGCTTCTGTATCACAATTTTTAATATTCATTAATCTTGCTGTAATAAAATGTATTGTATTTCCTTCTTCTTTTAATTTTTGAATTGTCTTATCTGCATTAGGAAGCATTGTACATTCTTCCAATACATTTTTATAATATTTATCGAAAAAAACAAATTTTGTCTTTTCATCCCAACCATACAAAGCTTTTAAATAATATCTATTTTTAATCAAACCAAAACTATCTCTATTAGTTGGTACTCCAGATATTTCTTCTTCAAATATATCTGCATATTTTAGCATTGACTTAACTGTTAAAAATGTTGTATCATCAATATCAATTCCTATTTTCATTACTTACCTCCATTTCTCTCCATTAATATATTTTGTTAAAGCCATTATAAAAGAATATTCTGTTAAATCTATTCTTGAAATTTCATTATGTGTTAATAATTGAATGCCTCCACTATGATTATGTCTTTCTTTATCTTCCCCTAAAACAGTATCCATTGCTTCACTTAAATTTGTATCTAAAACTTTCTGAACTAAATTATCTGGAACTGGAAATGAAGGGCTTGTTCCATAGCTTTCAAAATCTTTATTATCTTCAATTACTGCAATATTAGTAATCATCCATCTACCTAATAAATCATTTATTCCACTTTCAATTCCCAAAAACAAATCTGCTTCTATATTATTTTCTTTTGCATATTTTTTTAGATTTCTAACTCTATTTTTAGCTCCATTATAAATTTCTTTATTTACGGGTTGATCTGGAACATCAGATTCAACAGGTATCCCGATAATTTCAACATCTTTAAAATAATGTTCTAAAGCTTTTTTTGCTCCTTCAATTTTACCTTGATTTTTTGTAGCAATTAATACTTTCATTCTTTTCCTCCTCATATTAAATTTTTATTGTGTTATCATCGTTAAATCGCCAAAATAATCTAACACATTATCAATAACATCTTTTATAGGTATTTCTAGCCAATTGTTATTTGCTGTATTAATTCTTGATTGAAATCTGTTATTATTTAAAATATTTGTTAATCTAATATGTATATCTTTTAATTCATTTTCACGCATTGATTCATCTTGAAAAATTAAAATATCTATGAATTTTATTAGCTTGTCCTTATCTAAATTCTCATTATTAATTAAATAATAAAAATCAAAAATATCTTTAAATCTTGTAGAAGTAATACCAAATTTTAATAATGATTTTAATTTTTCTACAATTATTTGTTCTTTAGAATTAATTAGTAAGCTAACACTTTCATTTATTATATTAAAATCAAAATAGTACTCATCTTGTCCTATATCAAAGTATTTATGAACTCCAATATCTAGTTTAGAACTTATTGAATATTTATTTTTATCAGTTAGCTCAATATAAACTCTTTTCCCATCATAGTCTTGATGATGTAATGGTTCGATTTTTCCAGTAACTTTAATTTTTACACCATCATCTGTATTATTTAGTTCTTTTATAAAATTAAGAATTGATTTATCTTCTAAAGAATATTTTATAAAATCAATATCCATATCTCTAGTTGCACGACGCATATCTTTAGAAATATTATGCATAACAACTCCACCTTTTACAGTTATATTTTTACTGTATTTGCTATTTCCAATTTTAAGTAAAACAATATCTTGTGCAACTTTTGGAATTGCATCATCTTCAGAATAACCTGCTGTTACATATTTATTTACTAATTCGTATATATTCATTAAAACACCTCGTCTTGTATTATTTCAAAAATTTTATCTCCATTTACAAAGTATTGTAAATATTCTTCTATCTTTTGTGTATCTAATGAATTTGCTAGTTTTCTGTAATTAGATATAATTTCTTTATATAAATCATATCCAATTTGATTTTTGTTTCTAGCTAAATCAATTAGCATTCTTTCTTTATCATAAATATTTATTTTAATTCCTTCATAATCAATTTCAGTTTTTCCTAAATTATATAATTCCTCTTTCATACGGATTTGTTTTATTTTATTAGAAGATATCATTCTGTTATTTCTATCTGTTGCTAAATATATTTTATCTGGAATTACATCTGTTAGATTGTGATAATAATAAGCAGAATAAGAAGTAAATACTCCATATGGATATTTCTTCATAATAATATCTAAATAATGTACACTTGGAACATCAGAATATATTCCTTTTTCAATTTTATATATTTCTTTATTTTCTAAGGCTTTTCTAATTTGATAAGTACTTTTATACTTACTTTTTATTTCACTATGGTTATATAACATACTTTTTTACCTCCAAAAACATTTTAACCTAATTCGCTCCACAAGTCAATAGCTAGGGAGTTAATTAGGTTAATTTTTTTGTTTTTATTATGACACTGAATAAATTGCATAAATTCAGTGCCATAGTTAAATTTTTATTATATTTTTAATCTATATTTGGTATTTTTACAGTAATTCCTCTATCAGTATGTATTACATTACGAGATATAATTTTTCCTCTACTCTTATATACATTAGCTTTATTTTTACATTGTGGTGTGTCATATTCAGCTTTTGGATTGTTTGCAATAAATGCTTTTTCGCAGAAATTACATATTTTTAATAATCTAACATCTTGAGCCATTTGCATAGAATAAGATATATCGATAGCTTGTTTTAAATAATTAATTGTAAATCCAAAGCTATTGTTATAATATAAATCTTCTATCTTATGTTCTAAATGATTTATACTTAAAAATGGTAATTTCATTGTTAAAGGTTTATTATCTAATGTTGAATAAAAATGCTTATACAATGACCTTGCATAATTTAAAACCAATTCAAGTGGTTCTGCATAATGTTCTGAATATATTAAATATTCATTTATAAAAGATGTTAAATAATCTTCTTTTCTATTATTACTAGCTATATCTTTATATTTTTTTATTAAACTATTTATTTCTCTCTTATTTAATTTTGGTAAAAAGAACTTTAAATATTCTTCTGTACTTATAAAATCTACATTTTCCTTTCTATTTATATAAAAAGGATCTCTTACAGCTACTTTTTCATCTAATACAAAATACTTATTTATAGCTAAGTCAATCATAAATCCAAAAGAACCATATTTAGTATAGTAATTTAATAATTCAAAATCTTCTATTGGTTCTTTAAAAAATTGTTTTTTTCCTATATTTAATGTTTCAATTAATAAATCATCAATGTGTTCTGTTATGCTAATAGCTTTTTTAGTTGCTTTTTCTTCTGGCATAACATATCTTTTACCATCGATTTCTTCAATTTTATATTTGCTATAAACATAGCAAAATGGTGATGATTCTAGTCTTAAATTTGTTCTCATTTTATTCACTCCCAAATTTTTTCAAAAATTTTATTGTAAGCTATTGACAAATATAATAGATTACTGAAAACTGTCAAGAGAATTAAATAGAATTCTTTTGAAGCACATTGAAAATTGAATACCCAATAGCTAGATACGAAATAATGATACACTTGCATAGCCACAGCTCGAGCGTGATAAAACCGTCGCAAGCAATGGGTGCAACTCGGACGGAGTAGGAGTGGTGAAATTCCAGTGGAGTATGAAAATGCCGTTTAGCATTGCCCAGAATAGAGTGACAGGAAGAATATCATTCAAAATTTTCACGAAAGGAGGAGTAAGTTATATGGGAGATACAGTTAAAGAACTTCCTAGATTTTTCTCAACAGAAGATGTTAGAAAAATTTTAAAAATAGGAAATAAAGCTTGTTTAGAATTATTTCATAGAGAAGATTTTCCCTGCGAGAGAATTGGAAAAGGTTATAGAATTGCAGAAGAAAGTTTCAATGAATATTTTAAAACAAGACGAGTTTACAAATAAAAAAGAAGATTTAAATATGCGACATTTAAACCTTCAAATACAAATATTATGTATTTAAAAAACTGAAAGAAAAACAATATGAATTATGCAAAGGATGCGATAAGTTTTATGTATCAAAAACTTGTAAAGCTGTATTAACAGCAGGACGAGATCAAACAACAGGTCAAACTCAAAGAAAGTCATTTGTTGCTGATACCGAACAAGAAGCATTAGATAAAGCTTTAGATTATAGAATAAATCTAAACAAAAACGGTGGTCCAAGAATTATAACAAAAACAAATAAAACTTTAATAGATTTAGTAAGACCAATGATAGAAGAACAATTTAAACTAAATCGAATTAAAGAATCGACCTATAAAAGAAAATTAGACACATTAAAACAAATTGGAAACGCATCATTTGCAAGAAAGCCAATTACAAAAGTAACAAGAGATGAAGTAGTTAATTATCTTGCTAAACTAAAAACTTATTCAAAAACAACAATAAAGCAAAATTATGAACTACTATGTATGGAATTTGGAGAAGCTTATCATCAGCAAATAATAAATGATAACTTTTTAGATGGTTATAAAAGAATTGAAAAGCCTAAAAGCGAATACAACGGACATCATAGAATAGCACTTACAATAGATGAACAAAGAAAGCTAATTTAATTTTTAAATGATGTAGATTATTCAAATTTCAAACACAAATATCTATTTTTGTTATTGCTTAGTACAGGAATGAGAATAGGCGAAGCATTAGTATTAGATTATACTAAAGACATTGATTTAGAAAAAGGAATTGTAATAATTAGAAGAACACAAACTAAAGATACAAAAGGAAAATCTAGAATAGGAGAAACAACAAAAACTTTTTCTGGTCAAAGAACTATTAATTTAATGATATTAGTAGAAAAGCAATTGAAGATGCCATGAACCATATCATTCCAAATAAGTTCCATTTACTATTCTATAATCCAACAAATAAACAATGGATTATATGAAGAAGCTAGTATTAATTCTGCATTAAAACGAGCCGGTTTAAAATTAGGAATTGGACTTTATGAAGAAGTCAATTCAAAAGGCAAAAAAGTGACAAGAACAGATATACACACTCATATGCTTCGAGGAACTTTTGCAACAAGATGTGCAGAAGCCAAAATTGCTCCAGTAGTATTAAAAGAAGTATTAGGTCATTCTGATATATCTATTACAATGAAATACTACATTGATATAGATACTGATTTTATTAAGGCTGAGAATAAAAGTGTAGTTAATTATTTGATAAATAAAAATATTTTTGGAGTAATACAAGATAAAGACAATCTGGCTAGTTAAAATTATACAAAACTAATTAAAAAACATTGGAACTATGCGGAATTTTAAAGCATATACAACTTTAAATATTCCGCAAAAGTGTTCCGTAAAATATTATACAAACGCTGAAACGCTTAAAATATCAAAGAAAATAGTACAAAGTGTCGAGTACTCACCTCGACCATATTTATAGCTGTTTTCAAGAAAATTTGAAAGAACTTGAAAGCAGTTTTTATTATATAAAGATACTATTTTCTATAATAGTAGCATGGAAACTTTATTCTTTCCATGCTATTTATCCCATCTTCATATCTTTCAAGATTAATATTATTCTCTTCAACATTAATGTAGTCACCTTTATTCATAGCATCAATAAATTCTGCCCCCTCTATTCCAAATCCATTTATAAACTCGGCTATTTTGTTTTTACTTGTCTTTTTAATCCTTGAACAATTTTCCATTCATCACTCATATTTTTCCTCCATACATAAAATGTAATAACCTAATAACATACTATCGTTATAAAAAGTAGCCTATAAGCTACTTTCTATTTTACGTTCTTGTTTTCTAAAATAAATAACCTTAACAATATTCATAGAATCAAACTTCTTTTGCAATTCAACAATAAGTATAGGAAGTAATGAAATTCCAATTGTAATAAACCATTGATGTTGAGTTAGAGGAACAACTTTAAACATATCAGCCAATACTGGAATCCATACAACAATAGTTTGAACAATAACACCTAGTACAAAACTCCAAATCAAATACTTATTCTCAAATAAACCTATTTTGAATATAGATTGTTCACTTTTTATGTTGAAACTGTGGATAAGTTCTAATAATCCTAAAGAAACAAACGCCATTGTTCTTGCAACATCTAAGCCATAACATTTATTTCCTATTCCAAATGCTACAAGTGTTAATACTCCAATCATAATACCTTCAACAACTATTTTATTCCATAATCCATCTGCAAAAATGCCCTTTTTGTTATCAACTGGCGGTCTTTTCATAATATCCTTTTCAGCAGGCTCTAGTCCTAATGCAATTGCTGGCAATGAGTCTGTTACTAAATTTATCCACAATAATTGAATCGCTAACAATGGAGATTTTAATCCTAGAACAAGTCCCATAAATACTGTTACTATTTCGCCTATATTTGTTGCAATCAAAAAATGTATTGCTTTTTTGATATTATCATATATGTTTCTTCCTTGTTTTACTGCCTTTACTATTGTTACAAAATTATCATCTGCCAATATCATATCAGCTGCATTTTTGGCAACATCTGTTCCATTCTTTCCCATAGCAATTCCTATATCTGCACACTTTAATGCAGGGCTATCATTTACGCCATCACCTGTCATTGCAACTACGTTTCCCTCACTTTGCCAAGCTTTTACTATTCTAACCTTATGCTCTGGCGTAACTCTTGCAAATACTGAATATTTTTTTATATCTCTTACTAATTGCTCTTGAGAAATTTGGTCAAGCTCTTTTCCTGTTATTGCTTTATCATGTGGTGCTAAAATATTTAACTCTTTCGCTATAGCTTTTGCTGTTGCAATATGGTCACCTGTTATCATTACAGTTTTTATTCCAGCCTTTTTACATGTTCGTACTGCTTCTTTTACTCCTTCTCTTGGGGGATCTATCATTCCTATTAACCCTACAAAGTTTAATCCATCTTCTAATAAATTCATTTCTGAGCTTCTAGGTAATCTATCTATTTCTTTATACGCAACCGCGATTACCCTTAATGCCTTTTCTGCCATTTGCTGATTTTCTACTTCTAGTCTATTTTTTTCCGCGCTCATCAAATTACATTTATTCAATAATATATCTGGTGCACCTTTTGTTATAACAAGATATCTTCCTCTATATTTATGTATTGTTGTCATCATTTTTCTGTTTGAATCAAATGGAATTTCTGCAATTCTGGGCATTTCCTTGTATAAATCATTTTTATCCAAATTATGTTTAAGTCCATTTTGTACTAACGCAATTTCTGTAGGCTCACCATTTACCTTTGTTTGTCCATTTTGAAGGACAATATTACTATCTGTACACATCATAGCTAATTTACTTGCTAACATTGTATCGCTTGCATTTATTTCTACAACAGTCATTTTGTTTTGAGTTAATGTACCAGTTTTGTCTGAACAAATAACATTACTACATCCTAGCGTTTCTACTGCCGGTAACTTTCGAATTATGCTATTATTTTTTGCCATTTTACTTACTCCAATTGATAGCATAATTGTAACAATTGCAGGTAAGCCTTCTGGAATTGCTGCAACTGCTAATCCTACTGAAGTCATAAACATTTCGATTGGATCGATGTGTTTTATCATTCCTATAAAAAATATAAGTACACAAATTACTAAACATACTATTCCTAATGTTTTTCCCACTTGCGCCAATTTCTTTTGTATAGGTGTTTCTGGCGTTTCATCTTCCATAATCATATTAGCAATTTGTCCAACTTTAGTATTCATACCAGTTTCTGTTACAACAGCTTTTCCATGTCCATTTACAACAATACTTGCCATAAATACCATATTTAACATGTCACCTAATGGAACATCATTTTGTGCTACCATATCTGAATTTTTTAAGACCGGTTCTGTTTCTCCTGTTAAACTTGATTCTTCTATTTTTAAATTATGGCTTTCTAATAGCCTGCAATCTGCTGGCACATAAATTCCTGCTTCTAGTTCTACAATATCTCCTGGAACTAAGTCTTCTGCATGAATTTCTTGTATTCTTCCATCTCGTATTACTTTTGCTTTTGGTGGAGTCATTTGTTTTAATGCTTCAATTGATTTTTCTGCTTTTGCTTCTTGAATGACTCCCATAAGTGCATTAAATACTACAATTGCTATTATTATTATTGAATCAACATAGTCATTTTCTCCTTGAAAATATGATGTAACTGCTGATAAAATTGATGCTATTATTAAGATGATAATCATAAAGTCATTAAATTGCTTTATAAATTTTACTAATAATGTTTCTTTTTTCTTTTCTTCTAGTTTGTTACTACCATATTTTTGTTTTCTAGTTTGTACTTCTCTTTGTGTTAAACCAGTCCCCTGCTTTGTCCCTAGTTTTTGCACAACTTCTTCTTTTCTTAATGTTTCCCACATAATTTTCCTCCTTGTTTTTCTTTTAGTAAAATTGTATGTGGCTTGTCTTTTATTTATTACAAAAAAACTACCCGAATCACGGGTAGTTTTTCTCTTAACTTATTTTTTTTTCAAAAAATGTCATTGGCTCTAATACATTAATTGTATCAACGAGTTCTTCAATTCCTTTTTCATTTCCTGTTTTTACTTGATACGCTATATGCGTATCATTTTCATAGTAAAATTTCATTGCACTATGTATATATAATGCTGAATTGATATTTCCCCAAGTATTTGAAATGTTTTCATCAACTTCTACATAATCGACATCTTTTTTTTGTGCATTTATTATTAAAATAATAGGTTTTTTATTTAATTCGATCAGTTTTTTTGATGTTTCTCTAAAACTTGGTGTAATTCCTTTCTCAACATTATATACTAATATTGTGTTTTTACTCTCTTCAATATTTCTAACTACATTGATACCATTTTTTTGGAATTCTTTTATAAGATAATCTCTTACCTCATCTTCCTCCTTTCTGTATTCTTCGTCAATTAAAATTGCTACACTACTCATGTTAATTAACCTCCTTATAGTTAGCAAATAAGTTAAAAATTACTATATATATTATAGCACTCATTTACATAATTTGTCAACGATTCAATAATAATTTTATTCTAACCATATCCGCTAATTCCAAGTTTTCTAATTTCATTTCCCCATTCATAATCTTCTGGTATAAATCGATTGTCTTCTTTTTTTCTGTTTCATAATCTAAATCTTGAACATAAACATATCTCTTTTTATTTTTCTGAAGTTTTTGTATATCACTATTTATATTAGTACTATTTTGATTTTCTTTATATTTACTATATTTTTCTGTTTTAAAAAACTTCTTTCTTAACCATATCAAAATTTTAGAAAATAAATTATTAGGTCGAAGAATCAAGTTATTCATCTTCCATCACCTTCCAATCCTTCTTTTATATTTTTATATTTATGATCAATTGTTTCCTCAGTTTTTTTATATTCCTTTATCGCTTTGGAAGTAGAATCCTTTAGAAAACTTACTCCATTTATTTCTATTTTGGTTCCATTTCCTTCATTTAATTTTTTTACCTCTTCTAAAAATTCCTTAGTAGTAAGTCCAGCTTTTTTACTCATTTTACTTAACATAGATTTTTCAGTTTTTATTTCTTCTTCTTTAATTTTTTTATCTAAATATTTATCATATTCTCTCTTGAAACTTGGGATTTCTCTTGCTAATATTGATATTCTATTTCTTTTGTCTGTTGAAAATTCAGGATTTAGCAAACTATCAACACCTTCAAATTCCATTCCATTTCTTGTATCTTCTTTAAAAAATACATCCGGATGGTACTTTATAGAATTTAAAATACATCTTTCAATATAACCTTTTGCTTGCTCTAAATTTATTAACACATTATTTGAATCACAAAAATTATGGTTATTTTCTAGTGTTTCTTGCAACACCTGTTCTATGCTAAAATGGGTACCATCTTCGTTGCAACCATACATGAATTCTTCAATAAATTTTCTAGAATCAATAAGTTCTTGAGATAATTTTCCGGATCTATCACACCCATTTGGTCCATATTTAATTCCTGTTATCCATGAATACTCATTAAATTTACTATTTACTCTTATAAAATTGTCCTCTCTTGATTTCTTACTTTTTTCTCTACTAATGCAAAAAACACTTTCATCTTCATCTACTACAAATCCTTCTTCATTTTTCTTTGCCATTTTTCCTTTTACTTTTTCAAATTTATTTTCTTCGAAATACTGTTTTCCAAAAATATCTAAGAGTTCATTTATTTTTTTTGAATCACCTATATCTATTCCTTTTATTTGTGTAATTTCTAATTTTCTCAATGTTTCTAATGAGTATTTTGTTATATATGGTGCTATATTTTTGTCTGTTTCTTTTTTTGTTCCACTTGTTAATAACAATCCTCTTATATAAGCTAATTCTTCTCCTAAATTATAATCTTCAATTACACCATTCTTTTCTTTTAAAACAGTATATCTCTTATTTTTTGCATCAATATCAAATTCTTCATTAGCAGTTGTATAATTTGTTAAGTCTTTTACTATTTTATTTATTTCATTTTGTGGAAAATTTTGTTTTAGAAATTCTTTCAATTCTAAATTTTTAAAGTCTGATACCTTTTCACTTTTTCCTTTTGAATTAGCATATTCAAAATATATTCCATCTGGAAATTCCATATCTTCTTTATAATTTTTTATTATGCTTAATACATTCAATAATTTTTTTATTCTATAATCATCATTTCGTGATTTTATGTCTTCTACATATTCATTAACTCTTTGTTGTAATGGTGTTAACTCAAAAAAGTCTTGACCTGATATTTCACTTTCTGACGGTTCCAAATTTTCTTTTCTTTCAAGATTTTTTGATGAAATTTGATATTTGCTCATCAATCCATCTATTTGTGTTTTGATTTCATCAATTGATTTATTAAATCCTGAATTATTCATGTTTGTATATCTATTCATTAATTTTTTTAGTATTAAACCATATCTGATTTCTTGTTGATTATTTTTATAGTCTTTGTTTACATCAGGAATTTTATTTTTTTCTTCAATCCAGTTGCATATTTCTTCTAATTTAGATAAATCGTATTCTGGTGAAAATTTTTCTGTGTAATTATTTACTAAATAATTATACCTATTGCAAGCAAGGTCTACTACAGATGGCCTTTGCATATCTTTTTCACTAGGTGAATGTATAGTCCTTCCTATTCTTTGTGAATATACTATTTCAGAATTTGTTTTAGAATACATAAAAACACCCTTGGTTCCATCTAAATGTATTCCTTCATCTAATAATTTTTTTGATAAAACAATATGTACCTTTTTTCTTCCATTTTGTTCTTCCTCTTTATTTTTTTCTGATATTTCATCTAACTTGTTTTTGTCATTTTCATAGTGAATTTCAATATCATCAGCATTTTCAAAGGCTTTTTCTAATTCATATTTTATTCTTTCTTTTTCACTTTCTATATACTGATCATTTGTTTTATACAATTTTTTTAAGATTTCACCTTCAAAATTATTAATACTTGCAATATAAATTCCGCCTTTAGCATCTTTTATAGCTTTTTTTGCTAAATTTATTCTACTTTCTTGCATTCCCGAAGCAATCTTTCTGAAACTTTTAGCACCATTAAATAACTCTTTTTCTAAATTTACTATTTGGGCTTCAAATTCTTTTTTTTGCTTGCCATTGCTAGTATTAGAAGCTTTGTGATTTAACATCATATATTCCCTCATTGCAGGTTCATTAATGTCAATTTTATTATTTTCTATTATTTGGTTGAATTTTATTAAGTTTCTTAGTTTTATAGAAGCGTTTTTTCCATACTCATTATTAATTTCAAAAGAGTCCATGATTGGTTCAATAATTTCACTTTTTTGAATTTCTTTTTCTTCTTCAGTCAATTCTTCTTTATCATCTATGTTTTTAAAAGATGTTGTTAATTGATTTAAATAATTTGTGAATTCAGTTTTTCCCATAAGTGCTATATCCCAATCATAATTTTTAGGTGCAACAACCAATCCATCTCTTAGTGCATCTTCTAAATAAATTTCATTTGCCATATATTGCTCTCGAGATAAAATATTTTCTTTTCCGTATACAAATTCTGCAATATTGTCCATAGGAGTATTTTGGTCACTTCTTTCAGGCGTAGCTGTTATTGCTAATATTTTAGCATTTGGGTTCGCTGATATTATATTTTTTATAAGAGTTTCCCAATTTTCAGCTCCACTTCTATGTACTTCATCAAATATAATTAAATCATATCCCGAAAAATCTTTATTCTTATCTGTAGCATAACAAAAAGTATCTAAATCTACTTTTTTTCCTGATTCTTGTAATTCATCTTTCATCTTTTTTTCAAATTGCTCATTAATTGCATTTGTTGGAGAAACAAATAATACTCTTAATTTATCCCTATTTTTGTATAAATCTTGTTTTTCTTCTAATGAGTTCTGAACCATATATTGTATAAGACCATACGACATGTATGTTTTTCCTCCACCTGTTGGAAAAACAACTGAAGTGTAACGGTTATATTCTGAATTATTTTCAAATAATATTCTATTTATTTTATCATAAGTATCATTTTGATATTTTCTTCCACTTAAATCTAAGTGGTCACCTTCGACTTTTGTATATCCCATTATTTCCTCCAATTTTCAACATTTGTTGTTATCCATATTTATTATCTGAATAATTTTTTATATGAAAATAAATTATTTGTTTGTGCTATTTATAATGATACACTATTTTATTTTTTTCTTCAATATAAAACTCAAAAATATTATCAATGAATTTATCACGTGAATTATATAAAAAGGGGTCCTATTTAGGACACCCTCTTCTCCTTTCCTTAATATTTTTTCGAAAAATGCTACAAGATTTTACTCACTGTAGTTGTAAAATCTTGGATTTCTTCTACATATCTTGGTCTTATATATTTAACACCCGCCTTCTTTCTCAGAGACTTTACATTCATATCTTCTGTTAATCCCATAAAAGATACTAACTCTACAAAGTCTCCAATGTACATTTTCGAGTTTCTGTTGCCGAACCCTTCATTCAGCCTTCCGACCTGTGAAATATGGCAGAGCCTAATGGTCTTTGTTACTGAAAAACCACCTTTTTCCTGTCCCAAAGTCATGAATATATCTTCACAACCTGAAACACCTTGCCTATTCCATATTTTGTACTGTTTCTTTCTTTCTTCTTTTTGATATTCTAAAATTAACCTTCGAACATCACGGTCTCCTAAAAGAGCCCAAAAAAGATTTGTTGCATATGGCATCGTTCCTGTAAGGAACTGAACCTCAATCTTTTTTTCAAAATAATTTACTTCTAATCCTACAGTTGAGAATATTGAATCTCCCCAATCTGAAGGACTATAAATTTTCATTTCTTTTCTTATCCGTCCTCTACGCGGATTTCCATTTTCAGCTGGAAATTCAGGAATCATAATACCTTTCTGTTTCATTATCTCATTCATTCTCATAGCACTTTTCCTTTCTGCCTCTTTTATGAGGTCTTTTATTGGATTTTTACAAAACATATTTATGTTGTAAATATATTATAGCACGCATTATATGATAAGTAAAATTAATTTTTCTAATCATTATTATAAGATTAGCTGATTTTTTTTATAACATAACTAATAAATATTGATAACTTTTCCTTTACATCATTTGAATACGATAAGTAATTATAATTTAATGAATCACATAAATATTCTAAATTAATTATTCCTTCATCAAAATTAATATCTATTATTATTATCTCATCATCATTATCAAACATTCTTTTATCAATCAATTCTTCAACATTAAATTTAATATATTCTTGATTTTCTATTTTATTTTTAAATATTTTACTATCTTTCTTTACAAGAATATCTGCCGTATTTCCATCTATATCTGAAACTTTATATCTAAAATATTCTAAATTCAGTTCATTTTTTAAATATTTAATTAATCTATCAATAATAAAATCTTTTTCTGGATATTGCTGAATCATTTGTTATCCTTTCTTTAAATATCAAATAAATAATTAATTTTGATTATAATATTTTTTTATTTCTTTTACTAATTCTAAAGTTGCTTTATTGCACATATTTTTCTTTAATGTTGCAATCCCTTCTTCTGCGTCATTAGCACTAATTTTTTTTATAATTTTAATATCACCTATAATATCATTCAATGCTTCAATCTTTGCAAATCCTATTCCCACATCACTCATTACTAGATTTTTCATAATTGATGTACTTGATACTTCATAATTTGGATTTATTTCTATATTATTATTTTTCAAATATTCATTTAATATTTTACTTTTAGAAGAATATGTTTTTGGAAATACAAATTTACATTCTTCTATATTTTCTAAATTCTTTATGTTATGCTCTTTAGCATAGCTTTTACTACAAAATAAACAATATTGAGATTTCTTTATTGGAAGAACTTCTACATTTGAATATTTATTTAATTTAAATGGTAAATTTAACACAACTAAATCTAATTCTCCATTAGCCAACTTTTGTATTAAACCATCTGTGATTCCACTATTTATTAAAATATCTACATTAGGATATTTATTTATAAATTCAATCATCGGATTTATAATTAAAGAATTTACTAGCGAATTTCCTCCACCAATTCTTATCTTTCCTTTTTCTAAATTTATATATTTTGAAAATATATTTTCAGCATTACTCATAGTTTCTATACTATCTTTTATATATTCATATAAGTTTCTCCCTTCTTCTGTCAATTCTACTCCATTTTTATTTCTATAAAATACTTTTCCTCCAAGTATAGTTTCTAATTTTTGTATAGATTGAGTAACTGCAGACTGCGAAATATACATACTTTCAGCAGTCTTTGAAATATTCTTATGTTTTACAACTTCACAAAATACTCTATATAATTCTAAATCTGCATTCATACTTTATCCTCCAATACCTGTTAGAACTTTATCTTTTTGTTCAACAGTTTGTATATTTTCTTGTTCAGGAACTTCAATATTTGATGTATCTCCCACTTCTATTTCTGACTTAAATTTTTCTTTCTTTGATTTTTCTTCGTGAACTTTTGCAATATCTTTCGCAACTATTGCTTTATCAATATATTTTGAATTTTCGCTTTTATTTGTAATTATTTCTCTTAATTTTGAAAATATATTTTGTTTTTTTACAGCCACTAGTAATTTTGATTTTTCTTTCTTATCTTCAAAATATTGATTTATATTAATACCGTCAGCTCCATCAACTATTTTGCCTAATTCTTTTTCATTTACTGATGCTATACATGTAAATCCTTTTCCTGGTTGAAATGTAAAAATCTTATTTGAATCATAACTATTACTAATTGATGCTAACAACCAAAGAGGCATTCTTCCTGATAAAAATAGATTTTTTTCTTCTTTTATTTTAGGCAATATACATCTTTGGTAATCTTCAAATGAATATTGTTCTTTTGTTATATCTATATCCATAAAAATATTTTCTTTATTTTCTATTATGTTATAAGCTAGTCCTTCTGATTGTTTTAATCCTTTTTTCTTTGGTAAATTTCTAATCGGTATATATTGATTTGATCTAATATCATAACAGCTTATATCTGTTACTCCCTGTTTTTGCACTGATTTGCATACTGCAGTTAATGCAAAGTTTGCCATTATTCCTTTTATTTTAATTGGCAAATTGGAATTGACTTTTTCTTTTATCGATTTGTATATTGGTCCAATGGCATTTTCCTTCCACATTATCTTTTTTATTGTTCTTCCATTATCCATTAAAATTTCTTTTTCATAACCTAATTCAAATCCAAGTTCTGTGCCATCAATTAATATGCAATCCATAAGTTCTTGCGCTGTCTTTAAACGTTTTGTATATTTGCTTTTCTTTACTATATCTGATACTAAACCTTTTATTAATGACGAATCGTCTAAAATTTCTCCTCTTTCAAGTCCTACAATTTTTCCACTAAAGTATGGTTCTTTTGAATATATTTCTTCTTGTCCTTCTAGACTTGAATCTAAGCAACCAATACATTGTAATCCTAATTTTTGTCCAAATTCTAACCATTCTTTTTTCTTTTCCTCATCACTGCTTAATACAACAAAGCTGTCACAATGTTGGAAAACTTGTTCATTTTCTTTTGACATAACTCCACCAACATCAACTAAAACAATTTTATTTGTTTGATTATCTATCGCTTTACAAGCATTATCAATAAAGGATTGTGTAAACTTTCCTTTTTTTCTTACAATACTTGTTTCTTTTTGATTTTTATTATTACTCCAAGTCCCTTCTCCATCAGGACATGCTCTAATTATCGTATAACCATCTGATGGCAATTGCGCTATTAAATTAGCTATAAATACACTCTTTCCAGAGTGTGGCGGACCACAAAATACTATTTTCATTTTTTTCTCCTCATTATTATTTTAAACTAATCCTTATTATAAATCAATATTTGCAAATGATATTTATTTTGATTCAGAAAAAAAGATTGAATATAATGAAATAGAGTGGTAGTTTATACTATCACTCCAATCTAATTAAATATTCCATTACTTCTTCCTTTTTTTAAATATATCATCTGGATTATATTTCTTTCTTCTTTCTTCTTCTCTTTTCTGTTTGTCATAATCTTCTTTTGCTAATATTCTTTCTCGTTGATAATCCGTAGCCCAATAATCTCTAAAAATATTAGCAAAAATTGCTTTCGTTTTTTCTGACATTTTTTGCTCATCAAATGACTTTGTTATATCAACTTTATAGTCATATGTTCTATCCATATTTCTAAGGTATAATTCTAATTTTTCCTTTGGAATTTTTCTAACTGATTCCTTTGGAAAAAACTTTAATAATTCTATTACTTCTTTATATGCTTTTTCGTATGTATCTTCCATATTTACCTCCAAATATTATAAATCAGCCAACATATCTATATTCTCTTGTATTTCTTTCAAACTTGCCTTTGTATCTAATTCAAACTTGTCAGCACTTTCTTTTTCATCCAAACTTGAATATATTGTCGCTTTACCTGCTTCTTGTTCTGAAAACAATCCGAATTTTTTTAATAAATCTAATTTAGCAGAACGTTCATCAATACTATCTGTTCTAACATCAGTTTCTGGTTGTACTATATCTCTTTCATCTTCTAATAACTGATTTAATTCTGCTTGTATTGTATTATAATCAATGTTTTCTGGTCTTAAAGCATCACTCCTATTTCCTAACTTTTGATTAATCTCTTGTCTAACAGATTCGTTATCACTTTTATAATCTAAAACTTTTCTTCTACTCTCTAAACCACGCATATAACTCCCTCCTTAACAAAAAATAAATACTTCTACTATTATTATACTATAATTATTAGATTTTGTAAAATGGCTTCGGAATATCCAGTGATGAGGAATATTTAAAAATAATTTGACATATACTATAAAAAGTAGTATACTATATTTAGCTTAAGCAAGAGAGTTGTTAGTAAGATGGCAATTACTCGAGATATGTTGACCACATATCTCATTTTTTTTGCAAAAAAAGCGGTTGACCAGACCGCTTTGATTAGATTCGCACTAATATTGAGTTTTTTGACTATCTTCAGAGTTGTCATTATTAAGTAATAATAAAACTATAAGACGCCAAATTAATTCGTAAGATGACAAATTACTCACCCCATTCAAAAAGATTTCCTTTATGAAAAGGATGTTCTTATCATACTTTAAAATCAAACAAATTACAACATTTTTTAATACATAAACATAATTTATTATAATAATTTTTTACTTATTATGGCAATTATTTGCATAAAAATATTTACTAATGAATTATTCATTCTATCCTAGCGCTACATCCAAAATCATCATAATCACAAAACCAATAGCAACACCAACAGTTCCAATATTAGAATGTTCTCCTGCCTGAGACTCAGGAATCAACTCTTCAACAACAACATATATCATCGCACCAGCTGCAAAAGAAAGTAAATATGGTAAAATCGTAATAACTGCATTAGTTAATAATATTGTTATGATAGCACCTATTGGCTCTACAATTCCTGATAAAGTACCATATAAAAAAGCTTTTCTCTTCGACATTCCTTCTGCCTTTAATGGCATAGAAATTATTGCACCTTCTGGAAAATTTTGAATTGCAATTCCAAGAGCTAATGCAAATGCACCTGCCATTGTTATTCCTGCATTTCCAATTAATGCTCCTGCAAATGATACACCAACAGCCATCCCTTCTGGAATATTATGAAGTGTTACTGCAAATATCATCATAGTTGTTTTCTTTAATTTAGTTTTAATTCCTTCTGGCTTAGTGCTCTCTAAATGTAAATGTGGTATTACACTATCTAAAACAAGTAGAAAAAAAATCCCAAATAAAAATCCTGTTGCAGATGGAACCCATGCAGGAATTCCCTGTTCTCTTGCCATATCTATTGATGGTATTAGCAGTGACCATACAGATGCAGCAATCATTACACCTGCTGCAAAACCCAATAATATTTTTTCAACTTTTTTATTTAATTCATTTTTCATTAAAAATACTGTTGCACTACCTAGTGTTGTTCCTAAAAATGGTATTAATAATCCTGTAAAAACATTCATTTTTCAATCTCCAATTTCTTCTCAATAAATTCTTTACTAATTTTTATTGTTGTAGGTCTACCATGAGGACAAGTATATGGATTATTTAAGCTCAATAAATTATTAATCAACTCATCAACTTCCTGTCTTGTTAAATCCATATTAGCTTTAACCGCAGCTTTACAAGCCACTGTTGCAATAAACCTTTCTTCAACATCTTTTATTTGAGTTCTTCCATCTGAAATAATTTCATCTAAAACATCTAAAAAAATATTTTTTGTTTTCGACCTATAATCCAGATCTGGAATCCCATTAATTTTAATAGTATTCTCTCCAAATACCTCTATTACAAATCCAATATCTATAAATAATTTTATATTATTTTTTACAAATTCCATTTCTCTATTTGTTAAAGTCACTACTTCTGGTATCAACATTAATTGACTATTTGATTGAATATGATTTTTATAATTTTCTTTTATTTGTTCATACAAAACTCTCTCATGTGCTGCATGTTGGTCTATTAAAAAAATTTCATTTTCAACTTCAATTATTATAAATGTTCTAAATAATATTCCTATATACTTATACTCTATTTTTCTTGAATTTTCTCTTTTTCTTAATTCTACATTTTCAGTATTTTTTAGAGATACTTCATCTGTTAAAAATTCATATTCATTTTTTATATATTCTTTATTTTCATTCGAATGTTCATCATTTCCTAAAAACTCTGCTTTTAGCATTGCATTTTTTATTGCATACTATATTTTCTCTTGCAATTAAGGTATTTCCAATTACACCTGTTATTTTTATTTTCTCACTTTCATAATCTACCTTAATTAAATTCTCTTTAATTTCTTTGCCATATATTGAATAAATAATGTCAAATAAAGCTCCATTTCCATTTGAAAAGAATTTTGTTTTATTGTCTGTTATTAATTTAAAAGAAATATTAGGATTAGCAAGTGCTACCTTTTCTACCCAATTTTTTATATATTTACTTTCAGTAGCATCTTGCTTTAAAAATTTGTATCTAACAGGTGTATTATAAAACAAATCTTTTACTATAATTTGTGTACCTGTTTGTGATGCACATTGTTCTATTTCTGTTATTTTGCCTGCATTTGATACAATTTTATTTCCTATTAAATCTTCTTTAATTTTTGATATAATTGTTAGAAAAATGATTGATAATTTTATTCAAAACCATAAACTCTCTCAATCCGCTCATGAAGAAATTATGGCAATGGCTCATTCTGATAAAGATGTTGCTTTTTATTTTCATAAAAGAGAAATCGAAATGACTGAAAAAATCTATGATTTATTAGTTAAAAACGGTTTTGATAGTAAAAATTTGATGGAAAAATCTCATATTGCAATTGGTCTTATTGATAATTTATGTCATGAAATCGTTTATCATAAACACAGTGAGCTTAATTATAATGTCATGACTGATATTTGCATTGAGACAATTGTAAAACTATTAAATTATTAAAAGGGACAGAATGTATCTGTCCCCTTATTTTATAAAACTTTTTTCTTAATGAAATATACTCCTCCTGCTAAAGCAATCATAGCAATTAATGATACTGAAATAATAAATATCTTATTACTTGTTAAACCTGTTGGTGGTGTTATTATAAATGTTGTCTTATCATCATCTTGTTCATGTGTTGATATGTCTTTAGGATTATAATTACCTGGTATTGAATTTCTTATAGCCCTTACCCCCATAGTCTCTATAATTTCTGCATGGTTTGTAACAGCTGTTCCTTTTTCCGTTGATGAAAGCACTTTGCTTCCATACACTTTGACTGAACCAACATTTCCTATCGGAATTTGATGCTCCTTAAAATATTCTGTAACAGCAATTACATATCCTTTTTGTGTAGCATCTTTTACATCTTGAGATATCAATTGCTTACTATCAATATCCGTATCATGCGTCCAATTATATAATTCATCAGGTGTAACTCTAGTCCATATGTCTCCATTTTGTTTATCATCAAAGTCTATTTCATCTTCCATATAATCTACAACTTTTCTTATTACAGTATTAAGTTCGTCTTGATGATTTTTACCATATTGATAATACTCTTGATTTTCTTTATACTGATAATCTTTCTCTGATTTATTTTTTATAGTAATTGTATATTCTAAACTTAGAGTAGCACCTTGAATAATCTCATTATCTATTTCAGTAACAATCTGTCCTCGTAATGCTTTTGTATATGGTAATGGATTATCAGACATAGTTTCTAAGTTATTCCAATATTCATCTAATTCAGCTGTTGTTGGATTGTTTAGTTCTGGCAATTGTTTATATGGATTTCCATTTATCAATATTTGTCCATTTGCTAATGTTATTTTTAAGTTTGATATTCTCTTATTTAATTCGTAATCTTGTATTGCTCTTTCAATAATACCAAAGTCTTGATATGGATTTACTGCATAAAATGTATCCATTATCTTTAATTTTCCATTTTCATCTAATACAACTATTTTATCGCCTTCTAATTGATATTCATCCTTATAATCAGTATATGAAATTTTATTAATGTTAACCTCACTATATTCTACGCCTACATCAAAGAATGCTGTGTCTGCATTCATTGTATTGTAATTTGTATGTGAACCGTAATATATATCATCTGTTGTTTCTCTTTTTGTTACATCATCGGCAGCACATGAATATCTAATTAATCCATCAGTCTTTTTACTTTTTGCATCAGTTGTATAATTTCCATTATCTGGATTACTGTCATAGGTTAATATCCAATTTAACTCTCCTTCCCTTTGATTATTCGTAGTAGTTGGATTTGTGTTTAAGCTTAATGCTTTTTTGATTATATCTGATGTTATAATTGTTGATTTATACTCGCTTGCATTTACCTGTTTTCTCTCTCCTTTATCATCTAAAACAACATTTCCATCGCTATCCATAATATAAGAGTCCTTACCATATGTATATCTTATTAGATATCTTCCTGGTATAACACCAGTAAGTATATATTCACCTTTATCATCTGTTTTAATTTCTGCCTTTTCTTCTTTTGTACTTGTTATACCGTCATTTACACTTATTTTATATAGTGTTGCAACTTTAGCACTTCCATCTGCATTTCTAGCAATATGATTTTCACTATTTATATCATACTCTATCAATTCGATTTTGGCTCCTTGCACTCTGTTTGTGTCTATTTTCTTATATATTGTTCTACCACTTACATATCCTTTATATGTTCCACTAGTATATAAAATACCGTCACCTAATCTTTCTTCTCCTGGATGGATACCATCATCACTATGTAGTGCTTCTTTATCCTCAAATACAGTTCCAGATAGTCCTCTAGTAGGATCTGTTTCTTCAATTCCTAATACTAATGATGGTGCTGAATCTGTATCATCTTCATATTTTGTTTGATCTAATGTTTTTGTTTCTATGTCATAACTTCTACCATTTAATGTAGTAGTTGTTGTTTTGTTTTCTCCTAATGTTATATTTCTTACACTTCCTGGGTTAGAGTCCTCGTCTATTGCAGCATATGCATTTCCATTTGATAACGTAGAAAATGCATTTATTTCTGTAACATTATTTAATGTTGTTTGTTTTGTTATTAGTGCATTTATAGCATCTTGGTTTAATTTATATGTAATATATACTTCAGTTTTTCCGTTTGGTGCGATTGTGGTATTTTCTAAATCTTTTGTATATACAGATGTATAACTTCCATCACTGTAGCTATCTCCATATTTACTTATATTTGTCCAAGATGATTTATTTCTAGAAGATTCTGCTATACTGTATCTTGAATCACAATAATTTACCAATTCAGTAACTTTTGCTGTTAGACTATTTGATTGATTTTTTACAGTTATCTTATATGTAACATATATTTGCATTTGTCCTGGATTATTTTGGTTATATGCCAAATCAGCTTCATATATTCTTCTTGAGTACATATTTAATCCTCTACTACTATAACTTGTACCATATTTATTTCCAAATTTAACATCAACTCCAAAACCTTCATCTTCATCATTTAAATTTTCACTTCTTTTTCCATATGAATATTCATTTTCATAGTTTCCTACAACTATATTTACTTTGCTTAAATCTGTTGATATTGCTAAGTCAGCCTGTTCTCTTCTTTGTATTCCAAGGTTGATTCCTGGTAAAGATTCTGAACCCTTTTTCTCACATTGTGCTTTCCATGCCTGTTCAATATCAAATCCTGATTGTTTTGTGGATGCAATTATTGCATAATCATTTAAAGGTGGAGGTGTCACACTTAATCTTGTTTTATTTCCATTATATTGATATCCCCAATGATCTATATATTTAGCTACATGGTCTTCTGATACATCATATTTTAATTCATATTTTTTTGTGCCACCTCTTGACAAGCCATATGTTATTTCTGAAAAATCTGCATTCACCCTTTCTCTTCCAGCAGGTTCTTCATCTGCTTTTGATGTTATTCCATAATTACTACTTGTATATGAAGTATTTGATTCTACTGATGTAAATCTTAATCCATCATATTCAAATTCCACATGGTATCTGTTTAAATCATCTATCTTTAAATTACCATTAGGCTCATAAAAATAATCTTGATTTGTATAACTTGATTTCAAACTACCAAATTTATACCATCCATCTGAATCTGTTGAAGTTGATGTTATTAACCTTCCATCTTTATATAAATATACATTTATTCCTTGGATAAGTGCATCTGTATTATTAAGTAAGCTATTAATGAAATTATTTTTTGATGTAGCTATTTCTTCCCATACATATCCTTCTATTCTTACATATTCTTGATGGTTCGTTGCTATAACAGGTGACGTTCCTCCTATAGCAATTGTTGTAGCTCCTCTATAATCCGTATATGTTCCTTTGTAGTTTACCTTATAATTCTTATATTGGTCTGAGTCAGATAAATATCCATAATTTGGATTCTTTATTTCCTCCATTGTATACGATATTCTATCTTTTCCATTACTACTTGCTAACAAATTCTTTACATTTATTTTTCCATTTGAGTCTGTTACAAATACTGTTGCTTCATCTGGATTACTTGTATAATCTAATGTCGGTTTATTCCTCCAATCTTTTGTGTCATCTATATATACTGTTCCAACTACTCTTTTTTGCCAAGAGCCTGATACTTTTATTTTTATGTATTGATTTTTTAATGATGATTTTATAAGGAATTCTACATTAGGTAGTTTTTTGTTAGTATTTCTATCATCTTCTTTTTCAATTTGTAGCTCTCCTACTTGTTTTTCGTTTGGTAGTGTTATATCGTGTTTTCCATATGGCCTACTAATATTTACTGTAGCACTCACAATTTTTGTATATCCATAATTTGGATTATCAATCTCTTCTAATGTATATTTTATTCTATCCGAACCATTACTACTCATTAATAGGTTTTTTACGCCTAACTTTCCATTTGAATCTGTTACAAATAATGTTGCTTTGTTTTTATCTGTCGTATATTTTATAACTGGATTATTTTTTACGTCATCTGTATCATCTATGCTTACGATTCCTTCTGCCTTTGTTAACCAACTTTCACCTGATTTTATAATTATATATTGGTTATTATACGATGATTTTAATACGAATTTTACATCAGACAGTTTAATGTTTCTATTAATACTATCTACTTTCTCGAGTGAGAAATCCCCTGTTTGTTTTTCGTTTTCTATTGTTATGTACCTTGTCGACAATGGTCTATCAACTGATATATCTTCTGTTATTATCTTAGTATATCCATAATTTGTATTTGCAGTTTCTACAAAAGTATAGCTTCCATATTTTAAATTTCTGAATGTTATCCTTGCACTACTATCTGTTACAAATTTAGTTGCACTACTTTTACTAGCATTGAACCTTACTGTATATCCTGATGATCCATCTACTCTAGCATCTATTGTAGACTTTTCATATGCATTGTCAATAAGTTCTATTGTACTTGCATTAATTTTCTTTACTTTACTACTACCTCTATATATAGACATATATGTGCCACCCTGGCTTATTGCAAATGTTACATTTTTTAATCTTATATTATTATTATTTTCGTCTACTTTATTTATCTCTACATCTCCTGTTATTGTCCATGGTCCAGAAATGTCTATTGACTTTTCTCTTTTTACTTTCCTGCTTGTTGGTTTTGACTCAGTCTCTGTACGAGCCATATTTTGCGTTGTTCCTTTTCCAGGACATCCAGTATCACCCGGTCTTTGTGAAGTACTATACTCAATCCAATATTCTTTATATTCAGTACCTGTTTGTGTAACTTCATAAGAAGCTGTAATTGTTATTTTATCTATCCTTACTACGTTTTTAGATATTTTTATATAAAAATTCTTGTTCCAATCAAAGCCTAACGCCTGTGTCCTTGTGCTACTTGTTATTGTAACAGTCTTATTGTCCTCAGTTTTTGTACTATAAAAAAGCCTTATTTTATATGTAACATCTTTTTTGCTAGAATTTACTTTAAATGGTCCAATTTTATTAAATTCACTATCATATGAATAATAATTAACTTTTTCATGGTCTGTTTTATCTGTTAGTGTAATTTCTGGAGCATTTATAGGATTCCATGTTTCATACGAATCACTTAAAGAATAATCTATAAGAGTTGCATCATGCCATTGGTCACAAAAATATTTTCCAGGCCATGAACAATAATAATAATATCCATCAGTACCTATTCCCTCTGCTGAACCTGGAGATACAGCCTTTATAGCTATATTCTGGGCTACTCCGAAAACTTGATGTGCATTACCAATTAAACATATAGCAAATACTGAAACCAATATTGCTCCTTTTAATATTTTTCTATTTTTCCAAATAATTACTGCTAATAAAGCTAGTACTGCAAGTGTTCCTATTGTTGTACCTAACCATTTTATTATACCTGTTGATACACCAATAATTACTTGTGCATTTGAAGAATCATTTTCTTTATTTATATCTTCAATTGCCTTATCATTATTACTAATTTCAATTGACGCTGTATTTGTAACAGTTCCTACATTATTACTATTCAACTCTTTAGTTAGTAATAGACTGATTTCTTTGCTCTCACCAACTGCTATTTTTTCATTAGCTAAACTATTCGTATATAACTTTCCATCTTTTTCATACCAATTGTTATTTAATTCAGATTTAAATGTTAATCCTTCTGGTAGCTTATCTTCGATTTGAGCTACTGCCCCTTCTACTTCTCCTTTATTAGTAACAACCATCTTGTATTCTATTACAATTGTTGCTCCATTTATTTTTTTAGAATGTATTTCTACTTTTGCAAATTGTTTATTATTATATGTATATGTTTTACTTTTTCCATCTTTTGTTTGTATTGTTATTTGATTTATATATTTTTTTAATTGCAAATCGAACTTTTTATTTTCTATTAATCCAATATCTATGTTCTTTAGGCTTCCTTCTGCTGTTAATGTATTCGTTAATCCTGCTGTTACTGATTGTCCATCAATTCCAATAGATTTAGTAATTGCATCATTGTTTTTACTTTCAATAACTTCATCTTTTTGATATTCTGTTACTCTGTATTTATCTGTATCATATAAAAATATAACAATATACTGACCTTTATCTAAATTGTCAAATTCATATTCTCCATTAGAATTAGTCTGTACTTTCCTATCTTGACCATTTTCTTTTACAAATGTATTATTTTTATAGTCATATAGCATAACTGTCATACCACTATATATTTTTTCATCAACAGCCCTTTTCCCATCTTCATTTTCATCTATCCATGCTGTACCAGATATTGATATCTTCTTTACAGTTGGGTCAGTCGGAGTTGGATCTGGAGTTGGGTCTGGAGTTGGGGCTGGATTTGGATCTGGAGTTGGGTCTGGATTTGGGTCTGGATTTGGATTTGGGTCTGGATCCGGATCTGGAGTTGGGTCTGGATCTACTGGATCTGTTGGCTCAACATAATCGTATTTCATTATTGTTGTTTTTGTACTTGCAGTTTTTGTTTTTATATACTGTCCTTTAACTGTTAGTGTATTTGTTATCTCTGTCTTTTCAGAAATCCTCTTAGCTTTTGCTTTTATGACCATTGTAATAGTTTTACCTTCTGGTATATTTAAATCAAAATCTATATTAGGTGCATCTTCTTCATCATATCCATCTGGTATTTCTAATGTTGATATATCTTTAGTTTTATTTACTTCTGTATATGTTTGAATTACATGTTTCCAATCAGGATATTTATCGTCATTAATGGTCTCTTCTTTTATTTCAAAGTCATTATATGTAACACTAATTGGTTTTAATTCTCTAGGTATAATATCTTTTACATTTATACTAGTATATGTACTTATAGCTCCGTATGTTTTTCCAACGTTTTTTATGTTTACTGTGTATATTAATTCTTCATCTTTTTTTAGTACTTCTTTATCTGCTTGTATATCTACATCAACAGCTTCTAAGTGTCCTGTCATTCTTACTTCATTTGATATACATTCTGGTATATCGTCTCCATAGGCCTTTGCTACGCCGTTCATCTCAAATTCATATTCATCAATATCTCCAACATCACCAATTACATTACATACTACTTGACCTTCTTCATATCTCCCAATTTCATCTTTTTTTACAGGTTTCAGTGTATCTATTTTACCTGTACACACATTACCTACCACATTTCCTATCTTTTCCCCTTGACTTGTATCGAATATCTCAACATTAAAAAATGCTGGTATTTCAAATTCAAAATTTATGTTATGTAATTCCTGATTTGTTAAATTTGTTATTTTTAATTCATATCCCCATTTTCTTCTTGAATTTTCCCCTAGAGTCAATCCTACAGTAACACTTATTTTTGCTTGTTTAACTATATTTTGTATTTTATATTGATTTACACTTTTCCCATCTATCTTTAATTCATTATTTATATTTATTTGCTTTTCTTCTATATCATCTGGTAAATCATTTACTTTTAGTTCTATAAAATCTGTTTTATTCTCTCCCGGTTTTATATCTATTTCCATCGTTACTTCTTTTTCTGTTTGATCTACATACTCATATTTTCCATCATATATATAATATCCTTTTTCTTCATTTTTAACACATCCCCCAACCTCTAACTTAACATATGTCATCTCATCAGGAACATTAATAGTAAGAGAAACCTTTTTAGAAGTATTACTATTATTAGTAACTTTTAATTTTTGTTTTATAATTTGTTCTTCATATATTGTACTATTATTAGCAAGTGCAGTTGTTCCAACTTCTTGTATAATTTCAGCCTTTACTCCGTCTTGTTCATATACTGCTGTATTTGAAACCTGTTCATTTTGATTGATATTTTCTGTAGTCGTAGTTGATACTGTAGCAGTTTGAACAATATTAGCAACTTTATTTAAAAGTGTTACTTCCATTTCTTTATTTTCTGTTGTAGAAGTATTTTCATTAGAATAAGCAAATTTTACAACTCCAACTTTGCTTTCTAGTTGTTTTGTTAAACTAATAGTTAAAGGTATTCTTATATTAGTTCCTTCAACAATATCTGTTTGTTCATACGTCGTCTGCTCTCCTTGTAATTGTATATTAATAACTTTGTTTCCACTTTCATTTGTACTAACACTTGATGATATAATTGTAAATATGTTATTATCATACATCATTTCTGGAGTACCTAAATTAACTTTCTTTACTTCTGCTGGCATTTCTATAGAAAATGTTGGATTTTTAAATAAACTATATTTAGAACCATCTGTTTTTAATGCAACTGTAAGTGTTACATCATTTTGTGTATTATTAACTAGTGTATCCTTGCTTAATTTAGTTTCTATTTCAGAAACAGCTGATTTTATTTGAGTTTCATTTTGTTCTTGACGCTCATATTTTACAACATCTTCTGTTTCTGTTGTTTTTTCACCATTTTCATTATCTACTTCTTTTGTAATTGTATTTATTCCTTTTATATCAATCTGTGTTAAAATTTTATTATCAATTATCTCTGCTGTTGGCTCTATAACTCTTGAATTTTCAACTTCAATAGTTCCTTCTTTTTCCAAATTATTTAATCGAATAGCTATATTTTTTGTTCTATTATTATATGTTAATTTTATTTTTCCATTTTCATCTGCTTCACTTTCTTTATTGATAGTTTGTACAATATTAGCATTTTCATCAATAATATCTATGCTTCCATTATCTCCAAGCATTTCTAATACCTGTTCTTTATTGATTCTGGATTCTGTATATAATGCTGTATTAGATGCCTCTTTAACTTCAATTTTTTGTGAAATCTCTCTATTACTTACCATTATATTTAACTTCTCGTTATATGTTGTATCATATTTATTTTCACCATTTAAGGAATTTGCTCTTATATAACCATCGTAAATATCATCGGTCTTATGTTCTACTGAAATAACTCCACTAATAGCTTCTTTACAAGGATAAGTTTCTTCTATTCCTGTTGATATTACTTTTTTCTCATCACTATTAAGTGTTTCATATGTATTTAATTGTACTTTTAAATTATGTTCTTCATTATCTGTATAACATTCACTTCCATAAATACATATAATTTCATATTCATCTCTTGCATTTTCTACTTTTTCAGTATAGTCACTATTTTCTGCAATTATAGAAAGAATTCCGGTACTAGAATGATATTCATACTTTGCATCTTTTCCTCCATTTGTTGCTTGTGTTGATTTAGTTATAACCTCAACTCTTGATGGTTTATAATCACTAATCCTTGGTAATGCAAAATTTGTTTCAGTTTTTTGTATCGGCTTATATTCTTCGGTTTCTTTAAACTCTCTTCCAGTTTTCAAATTGAATTGCACAAGAACGCCTTTACTTCCACCTTCGCTGTTTTCTGTAGTAGTATCAAAATTTTCATATTTAATTAAATTAAGTTCTGCTAATGCTTTTCCTTGATTTTTTTCTTCTCCATCTGTTGTTTCTATTGATGTTTGCACTGCCTCAACTGCTTCTGATATTATTAGCATTGCTGAACTATTAAGCAAAAGCATTGTTAGCATTAAAATACAACACAATTTTTTTCTCATAGCTATTTCCTCCTATTTTGATTATAATATTATGATAGTTTCTTTTTGTTTTGAAGTCAATAACTCTTTGGACTGTATATTTAAAGCTATTTCTTTTGCTCTTACGGTTCTTCATTTTTTTGGAATTATTTCATTTTTATTACATTTTCTTTTCATTTTCGATACAAATCATGTCGAAAATTATTGTTTCTGTTAGGGAATAGGGAAAAAGTTACCAGAAGAAAGAACCTTGTTACCAGTAGGGACACCCATAAGTGGTCAAAATCTTTACCAGTGGGGACACCCATAAGTGGTTAAAATCTTTACCAGTAGGGACACTCATTAATGGTAAAGATTTTAACCACTTATGGGTGTCCCCACTGGTAAAGATTTTGACCACTTATGGGTGTCCCTACTGGTAACAAGGTTCTCTCTTCTAGTAACTTTACTCTCCCACAGTTTTTCTGATCTTATTTAGTTCATTCTTCAAATTCGTATAAGTTGTTTGCCCAATTGTTTTATCTATACCACTTTCAAAATTAGACAATGTCTTTTCAATATCTAATATTTTATATTTATGCACTCTTGCAGTTGGAGATTTATACATATATATTGGAATATATTCCACTTTATTTAATTTAGTTTTTCCTGTTTCTCCACTTTTAGTTATATCAATATTTAGGATTACTGAACTTCTTGTATTTTCTTTAGTTTGACCTGACATAAAATTTCCTAACGAATATATAACAAAACAATCTTTAGTACTTCCATCATCTAATGTAATCGTCTCATTTTTCATAGGTTGTAATACATGCGGATGACTTCCTAAGATAATATCAACACCATTATTAAATAATAAATCTTTTAATTTTTCCTGTTCCTGATTTTGTTTTAGTTGATATTCTATTCCCCAGTGCATACTTACACATATTAAGTCAGGATTTTGTTCTTTTGCCAATTTTATTTGCCTTAGAATCAAATCTTCATCTATTAAATTTACAGCAAAACTTTTATCTACTGGTATTGTTATTCCATTGGTTCCGTAGGTAAATGATAAAAACGCAATTTTGACACCATTAACATCTTTTACCAATATCTGATTTTGTTGTTCTTCAGTTTCATTTGTTCCAGTATGAGAAATTCCTGCTTCATCTAAATATTTTAATGTGCTTACAAGTCCTGTGTAATTTGTATCCATACAATGATTATTTGCTGTTGATACTACATCTATTCCAAAATCTTTCAGATTTGTTGCCAATTGTTCAGGTGTATTAAATCTTGGGTAATTACTATATCCCCTTTCTTTTCCTGCAAATGTCGTTTCCAAATTTCCTATAGCAATATCAGCTGAGCTTATATATTCTTTTATATCTGAAAAGACATAAGAAAAATCATACGTGTTGTTTTTTGAATCATATGCATCTTTATATTGTGAATTGTGACACATTATATCTCCTATAACTGCCATTTTTATATTTGTATCTTCTTTTATTTCATTATTTTCTTCCTTTGGTTCGTCTTTATTAATTTCATTTTCAGTATTATCTACTATTTCTAAATTTTGCTCTTCTTGTATTTTTTCTGTCTCATAATTATTTCTTTGTTTACTTCGCCCATATATAAATAATGATATAACTGTTAGCATTGCTATCATTAAAAATATTATAAATATCTTTTTATTTTTCATTAACATATCTCCTTTACAACGAATCTATCATATTTTGACATTATTTGCAATAAGAAAATATCAATAAAAAACACAAAAAAGACAGGTACAAAATTTATATTTCATAAATTTTGCTACCTGTCCTCTTTTATCAGTTTTTTTAGTTTAAATCTTTACAATCTTTTCTTTATTATGACTATTGCTCCTGCTATAACTACTGCTCCAATAACTGCTGCTATTATATAAATTATTGTATATGTTGCAATACCTGTTGGAGGTGTTACAACAATTCTCACTCTGTCATCATCTTGTTGATGTAGCCCATCTTCTTCTAATAATGGATTATCACTTACATGTAGTGCTCCTATTCTAGGTATGTAGTTACCTGGTTTATATGTTTTAGCAACCTGTTCTCTATTGTCCTTTCCTACTTCTTTAATTGTTCTTCCTGTTTTTCCATTTATTCCAACAATTTCTACGTGATTATCAAATAATGAACTGTCTTCTTGATTTGATAATATTGTACTTGTGTACATTACACTTGTCTTTGTATCTCCTGCTGGTTTTAAATCACTAAATTGTTTAGTTGCAATTACTTGTAGTTTTTTATCTCCTATAGCCTCATATGTCTTATCTGATATGTATCCATTGTTTTTCAAATAATCTCTATCTATAGGTGTTGTTCCATCACTATCAAATTTAAACCAATCTTTGTTTCCTTCTTTGTCTAAGTCATAAACCAACTTTTCTGCCATATAGTCTACAACTAAATCTGCTGAACCATTTATAATGTTTAGACCATTTTTATCTCCATAATAGTAATAATTAGCTTGTGAATCTTTTGTTACAAAGTTCAATTTATCACTTCCATTATCTCTGATAATATCGGTATAATCTTTATCATACTCATAGTCTATTTCGCTATTATTAGTTGCTGTTACTGAATACCATACTTCTAATTTTGCACCTTGCAATAATTCTGAGTCTATTTCTATTGTTAGCAATTTGTCATCAACTTTAGAGAATTTTGCTATTTCTCTACCATTTCTATCTATATTTGTATTGAATCCAATAGCTTTGACATAGTTCATTTTGTCTTTTCTTGGATCTCCTTCTAGTAATATTTGACCATTTGATAATGTTAATTTTATTTTAGAAATTGTTTTATTTATTACTAAATCTTCTCTAGCTCTTTCCATTATACCAAAATCAAATACTGATAAATCACTTTGGAAATCTCCACCATTATTGTCAACTTTTTTTGTTGTTTGTTGTGTATATTCAATTTGTAGTTCAACTTTCTTACTGTATGCTGATATATTTACACCTTTTTCGTAGTTAGAATATTTTAATTGTTCTATTGCTAATCTGTCTTTTAAATCATCTACAGCTACAGATGTATCTTTGCCCTCATCCATAAATACATGCCATGTCTCTGTATTATCTTTTTGCATTGCATTTTTTACATTGTCTTCTGTAATTATTGTAGATTTATAATTTCTTGCATTAATTACATTTCCATTTATTTTTGTTTCACCTATTGCTGTTCCATTTCCATCTTGTCCTTTATCAGCATTTCCATAAGTATATTTTACAATATATTTATCTACTACCACACCATTTGTTTCTCCATCACCAAATGAATAATTACCATTTGCATCTGTATATGTAATAGCTGGTTTTCTGTTTGCGCCTGTTGATGTTGACGCATCTTTATAATACAAGTATGCCGTCTCTCCTGTTTCTGCATTTAACAATTCCACTTTTACATTTTCTACACCTTTTTCATTCGTTTCTTTTAGTCCATTTCCTAATCTTTCAGTAGCATTTTTGCTTTCTGCTGTTTGTGTATCTTCATATACTATTCCTGACATTGTTTTATAATTAGGATCTTTTAATAGTAAGAATGATGGTGCTTTATCTGTATCATCTTCATAAGTATCTGCATTTCCTGGTATTGCATTTCCTGGTGTAGAATCTACATCAATTCCTGCATATTGTTGATCAACTTTTCCTTTTACTGTAGCAGGTTCTCGTTCTGCACATATTGTGTTATCTCCATAATATGTTGTATATGAGAATATTTCAGAAACATTAGATAATGTAGCATCATTGTCTAATAAGCCTTTTATTCTATCCTGATTTACTTCAAATTCTATTTTTATTATTTCTGATTTTGAACCTGGTTGTAATTTTGTATCCTTTAATGATGTATTATAAGCAATCTTATATCCATTGTTATTTCCTGATGCTTCTTGCCATCCAGCTGATGTAGATGTTCCTGGTCCAGTATATATCGTATAATTACTATCGAAATAATTTACAATACTATTTATACCCATTTTCAATGTATCTGATTGATTCTTAACTATTATGTTGTAAGTTACGAATACTCTTAAATCATCACTATTATTATAATTTACATATGCTATGTCTGCTGGATTTATAGGTCTACTATATGTTTCTGTGTATTTGTTACCAAATTTTACTTTATAGTCAAATAATTCTTCATTATTTTGTATTCCTCTATTTCCATATATATATGTATATTCTTGATTTTTCATTATTACTCTTACTTTTTCAATATCTGATGTGATTGCTGCATCTGGTTGCTCTCTTTTTACAAGACCTAGATTTACATTTTGAATGTTCCATTCATAAATTCCTTCTACACTCTTTAAGCAATCTCTATGTGTTGGTCCATTTACTTCGCCTGCTGAATAATAATGAGCTCCTCCATTGCCACTATTGATTGCATCTCCCATTATTTCTCCTATACCATTTAGGATTGCAGGGTCTATAACTTCATTGTCTACATCATGTATTTCTACATTACCATTACAATATATACTTATGGTTGATCCTCCACTTGTTGTTATTGTATTTATCAAGTGTGGTCCTTCTCCAACTTGGCAGTGATCTGCACAGAATGTTTTTGTTTGTATCCATTTATTACCTTCAGCTGTTTTCATCAAATCTCTTGTAATATTTTGAGTTGATGCTGATACTGCAAGTTCTTGTGTATAATTTGCATCTGAAATTTTTGTGTTTGGTAACCCTGATATTATTGGAGAATTTCCATCATATACTGTCGCCTTTTCTACTTTATCAAATTTGTTATCTAAATTTGTTCTTGATGTTTCATTTTCTTTTCCTTTTGAGGTATCACTGTTTGCAAGATTTCCATTATAAGCTACAGTTGTATACTTTAATCCATTATATTCAAATTCTACATAGGAATTATTTATTTTATCATATTTTTCCTTATCTTTTATTCCGTATGGATGATTATATAATGTTAATGTTGTTGAAAATTTATATTCACCATTTTTATCTGTTGTTGTTGAGGCAATTTCAGATCCATCAGAGGCTCTCCAATGAACTTGTATTCCTTCTACTCTTAAATCTGTTTGTTCGTATTTACTGTTTACTTCATTATTCTTAGAATTTGCAATATCTTCCCAAACATATCCACTTAAGTTTACTTTTCCTATTACTTCTGTTTGTCCTGGCTCTGGTTCATCTGTAGGTACATTGTCAAATGGTTCAACCATTACTATTTGTTGTTTATCTTCTAATCCTGTATTTAGTAAATACATTCTTATATGATAATCAGTTAATTTTGAAGCAGCTTTAGCTTGTTGTAAATATTTTACTGAATCTGGTGAAACATTTGCTATATCTTCATTATCTTCATGTCTGATAAATCCATATTTATTTCCAACACTATCAACCCATTCATTCCAATATAACCATAATGCTTTTTGAGCTGCATTACAACCACTTCCCATTACATAATTATCTCTACTATTTCCATGTCCTTGTGTTAACGCACCACCTAAGATAGCTGCGATTACTGCATTCGCCTCATTCTCTCCTGTTGTTACTTTTTTTGCTGAACTTTCTTTTACTCCATATGCGCCTTCAATTACTTTCTTTCCTTCTATTTCTACATATGCCTCGATTCTATAACTTAATTCATCTTCGAAATATAAATGTTTACCACGCGCTACACAATATAAATCATTTCTATCTACCAAATCACCTAAGCCCAATGTATATCTAGTCCCAAGATTTTTTCTAGCACTAGCTGCATATGACATTGAATTGTTCGCTAACATTATAGTTGCTAATATTACACAAAATAATGTTACAAAAATTTTCTTTGTTTTGCTCATAGAATTACCTCCTTTCCTTTTTTAATGTTATTATCTTATTTTTTATCATTAGTTTTATTGCTATTGCAATTAATATAGTATTTATTATTACTAATATTACATACGCTAAAATAGTTCCACCTGTTGATACACCTATAATTACATCTGCTGAGCCTAAATCATTTTCTCCTGCCATATTATTATTTGGTGTTGAATTACTATCTTCAATTCCATATTCATTGTATGCTTCTACTATTTCTGCTCTATTATTAACAACACCTGTATTTTCATTTGTCATTGTCTTTGTTAATATTAATTTAACTTCTTTTTCTTCACCTGGATTAATTGTTTCATTTGAAAATTTGCTTGTGTATAATTCATTTCCTGATAAATACCAATCTGGATTTAACTCAGAACTAAATGTTAAACCATTTGATAAATAGTCTTTAACATTTTTTGCATATCCAGCTATTTCTCCATTATTTTTTACCTTAATTGTATATTCTAATACAACCACCGTTCCTGCAACTTGTTTTCTGTATATTTCAACTTTAGCAAATGTTGCATCATTATAGTCATATGATTTTGTTCCTTTTTTATTTTGTATTGAAACTTTACTAATATATTTATCTAATTGTAAATCGAATACTAATTTCTCTTTTAATCCAATATTTATATTAGATATATTATCTTGTAAATTAATTGTGTCCGTCACTGCATATGTTTTTGTCTCACCATTTATTGTAATATTTTTTAGTACTACTTTTGAATTGATACTATCATCTACTCCATCTTTTTTATAGTATGTTGGCTCATATTCATTAGTATCATATTCAAATAATACTATATACTGTCCATTTGGTATTTTTGTAAATCCATATTCACCATTTTCATTTGTAGTAGTTTCTATTATTGAGCCATTTGCATCTTTCAAATAATCATTTGTAGAAACATCATATAGTTTTACTTTTATTCCCTGCAATGTTGTTTCTCCATTATCTTTCGCACCATTTATATTTTGATCTAACCATGCTTTTCCATTTATTACATTCTTTACATTTTCTGCTGTTAATTTCAATATATGTGTTACTTCTTCTGACGTTGCTTTTGTTACTTGGTTAACTCTAACTTCAGCTTTATTACTTATTGGTAAAGCATCTATACTATTGTTTGCACTTTTTACTATTGCGGAAATTTTAATTGTTATTTTGCCACCTACTTCTAATGCAAATTTATGTGATACTTTATTATCAATTGATGAAACATATGTATCACTTTTAGCTGTTTCTAGCGATTGCAATACAATTTTATCATTTTCGTATATTGATTGTACTTCTAAATATTCTGATACATTATCTACAACTTCAAAATTTGTTTTACAATCTCCTGTATTTTCTACATTTATTATGTACTCTACTTTGTCTCCTTCCTTTATATATGCCTTATCCTGAGCACTTGATAAATTTATCTTAGCCCCTACCTTAGGTAATTCTTCTCCTACTCTATTTGATCTATATATATTATTTTCTGAATCATTAACTACAGCTATCGCATTTAATTTATCAGCATCTTTTTGTATATTTCCTTGGAATTTATACCATGCGTATCCTTTTGCCGGTATTTTTTCTATATTAATTGTTTCAGGTATATCTTCATTCACAGCATATAGTTCATCTGAAGATAAACATTTTGTTTCAAAATTACTACTATTTAATTTTAAATCCAATTTTGTTATGTCTTCATTTGTTAAGTTATCTACTATTACCATATATCCTAATGTTCCTGATGGTTTAAGAATTTCAGTTTCTTCTTTTAATTCTTTAATTGTAACTCTTACCTTTGATGCTATTAATTTATTTGTCAATTCGTTACTTTCTATATCTGTACCTTCGCATGTTGTAATTGTTTTATTTGATATTTGCTTTTCAGTTGTTATATCACTTTTAACTCTTACTTCATATGTTTTAGTATATGTTTTTCCTGCCTCAAGTGTTTGAATTTTTTCTTTTATTTCTTTTATACTTTCATTTTCTTTATAATATGTTGCCCCAGCATGTTGCGCCTCTTCTACTGGAGTTACATATACTGTTCCATCTGGTACATTTGATTTAAGTTCTATATTTTCAAGTTTTTGTGCACCATTATTTTTTACTGACATTGTATATCTAATTACTTCTCCTGCTCTTATTGTATCTCCATTATTTATTACATCATTTCCAACCTGTGCAGATATACTTGTTTCTAACTTAATTTCTGTTGGTGTTGCAAATCCTATTGATGTAGATCTTGTTTTTAGGTTTTTATCAGTATCTGTGTCATATGTAACTTCATATTCTGCATATGATGTAGCATCTTTTTGTATAGGTGATGGCATTTGTATAGCATAAGATGCCATATAACTACTTTCTTTATTTAATTGTTCTAAAACTATTAAAAATACTTTTGTGTTAGCTGATATTGTTGTTGTCCATCCATTTGCTGAACTTCCTACATCTGTTGTTGCATTAACATTTTCACTATAATATATAGTTGCATTTGGAGCATTTATTGCTTTTAATGCTGTTTCCAATGTATTTGCATTTTCTTCTCCTGATATCTTATTTCCTTTGGTTGGTAATTTACCAAATATTTTTACATTTTTTGCATCTTGTCCAATGTTATTAACTAATGCAATATTAAAATTTATTTCTTTTCCTGCATCCTTGTTTTCTATTTGAATTAATTGTTTTTCATCATTAATTCCTTTTATTCCTTCTATATTGTAAGTACTTGAATTGTGCATTGTAATTAATCCACTTGGTGCAGATATTTCTATTTCTTTCTCAATTATGCCACTTCCTGTTGTTTCGCTTTCATATTGTGTTGCATTTTCATTTGTGTATGTCATTATTATTTTATCTTTTTTACTTGATGCTAGTTTTGATAATGTTATATCCAAGTCAAGTTGTAAATATAATTGTGTAGCATCTGTTTCTGAATGAGCTGTTTGCTCTCCTTTTAAATTTATTTCTAAAATCTTATTTGTATTATCATATTTTGAATTTACTTTAAATTCTTCAGCATATAATGGTGTTGCACCATTTATAGTTACATTTTCTACTGATGATGGTAATTTTACTTTAATTGTTGGATTTTTATATAAATCATATTGTACTCCATTAGTAATTAATTTTACCCCAAATACAACATTTTTATTTACTGTCATTGTTGATAATGTATCTTTGTTTACTGTAAATTCAGCTTTTGATACTGTATCTTTTACTTCTATACTTGACTCACTAGAGTTTTCTACTTCAGTTTGTTCTACTTTATTTATACTTCTTGTTCCTTTTACTGTATTTTTAATCTGTAATGTTTTAGCATTACTTAGTTGCTCCATTGTATATGTATTTTCTGCTGTTGCCTTTGTATGATTAATTTCTAATATACCTGTATTTTCTGGTTTACTTGTTGTGATTTCTATTTCACTTACTGGAGTTTCATAATTTATTACAACATCTCCATTTTCATTTGTCTCTGTGTCTTTATTTATTTCCGTAGTTGTTGTCCCTGCTTTTATTGAAATATTTCCATCTTGTCCCAAAATTTCTAACATTTTTGCTTTGTTTATTTTTGTTGATATATACTTTGTATTTAAGGTTAATTCACTATTTTCAGTTTTTAATACATCTGGTTGTTCTTTTATTGTTACCTTTTCTGGAATTTCTGTATTTGCTATTTTTAAGGTTGTTGTTGTATTATATTGTGCACTTATATTTGATGCAATTTGTCCTTTATATATTCCTTCTGAACTTGCTTTTGATTCTGTTGTTACAATTCCATTTGGTTCACTGTTTTCAATTCCTTTTGTATATTTAGCTGTATATTTTGTTCCATTATTATGTACTGTTATTTCTGAGTTTGAATTTATTTCTATTTTGCTTGCATCAACATTTTTGTCATATATATAAGTTATAACAATTTCGTCATATGAATTTTTATTCCATTTAATTGTATCATCTTCATTTTTTATTGTAATCTCAACTTTATCATTTTCTTTTTTCCACTCATCTGTTGATATTGATGTTTTACCATTTGTAGCATTTGTTCCTAAAGATAATACTTCTACTTTTTCTGGTTCTTCCTCTCCTAATTTTGGAATATCCACATTAATCTTTGTTTGTTTAATTGGGTATTGGTTATCAGCTAATCTTGATTTTACTAATAATTGCACTACCCTTTTATCTTTACCATCTATTGAAAAAATTTTATTTGTTATAATATCTGTATTCAATTCTGCCGTAGCATTTTCATCTGCTTGTAAATTTAATGCAACATTTCTTGTTGCCTCTATACTTAAACCTTTATAAGAAGTTTCCATATATTTACCAGTTAATTTTAAATCAGATGCTTCTAATAGCATTTCTTCTGTTAATGTTTCACCAATTGAAGGTTCTATATCTAATTCTATTACAGCTGTTTCGCCTGCATTAATTTGTTTTAAATTAACTTTATTTTGATTAATGCTCGCTATCAAATCTGATAAAATATTGTCTTTTATTTTAAAATTGCTATTTTGAAGTTCTAGTGATGCATCACATAAATATCCTTCATTTTTTACTGTAATTTCAGCATATAGTTTCAATTTTTCATTTTTTATACTCGTCTGAAGCTTTTCTACTTTTTCCCCTCTTTCATTTTTAAAGTATGCGGAAAATTCAATATTTTTGTTATTCGTTGTACTACTTGATTCTAAAGCATAACTTTTTAAACCTAAACCTAGTACAAAGAAATCTGTTGATATTAACATTAATATCATAATGATTGCTAATATTTTTTTCGTGATTTTTTTCTCCATTTTTTACTCCTCCATTCTTTTATTTTCTATTATCTTGTTCCCACATGTACTATTCTTTGCATTGCATTATAAGTATCTCTTGACAATAGTGTTGTTGAAATAACCTTGCCATTTAATTTTGTAACTTTATATGCTTCAACTTTTCTTCCGTTACTTCCTGCCTGAACTATCTTTTGTTGACCTGCCGGCAAACTCGCATCCTGCACATATTGTGTTGTATATGGTATTGTTGCTACCTTTTTTGTTTCAATTGAAATGTCATATTCAACATCTTCCTTTATTCCCCATATTTGAATAGTTGCATTTCCAGCTTCTACTGTTGCTACTACTCTTACTGGATATTTTCTAGAGTTAACAAATTTAAAATCTTGTGATCCCCATACTACTGTTGCATCTTTTCCTGCTGGCAAATATGATGTTACAAATTGGTGATTTCTTCTTGTTGTTACATTTAAATTTGCAAATACAACTGCATCATACAATGTTGATGAGATTTGACATATTCCACCTCCAAGTCCATCTACAACTTTTCCTCCAGAATATGTTGCTGCCATTTTATATCCTGCACTTATTGTTCTCTCTCCAACTACTTTGTTGTAAGAAAACTCTTCATTTGGTAATAATACTACTCCATTTATTTTACCAGCTGCTAATTTTAAATTTGTTGTTCTATCCACATTACCAGCCTTATAACTTGTAGTACATGTAGCCAACAAATCAGGAAATGCTTCTGTTCCTATTTGCTTTACTGTTTTACTTGGTTTTGTTATATTTAATGGTATTTCATATTCTTCTTTTTCTTCTGATATAATTGATTTTGCATTTTCAACATTAAAATCAATTCCTTCTTCTTCTGGATGTATCGTAAATGGGTCTTTTGTATAATATGCATCTTGCACTTCTTTATATACTTCATCATGTATCTTATCTATATCAATTTTTTCTGGTATAGCTTTAACTACAGGTATTTCTATTTTTTGTTCATCTTCTGTATTTTCATCCAGTACTTTATATATTTCTTCTATCAATTGCTTTTCATCTACTTTTACGCCTTCTTTACCAGATGTAACAATTAGTTTTGCATTTTCTTTTTCAATATAATAACTTGGCTGAACTACTGCATCATCTATACTGTTGTTAATATTTTGTGAAATTTGTTCTATCATATCGCTATCTATTGTTACTTCTAATTTTACATTTTTTCCATTTCGCCAAGTATTTAATATTTCAAAATTGTCCTGAAATATATTTCCTGCTCTTCCTATGCTATATGCTTGTGTTACGGCATTTTCTGTTTGATATTTCACTTCTAATGCCTCGTATGTAATAGATGTCTCATACTCTCCATATTTTAAATAAATCTGTTTTTCTCCTTTACTTCCATATATTTCATCAAGTTTTTTTATAGCTTCTTCAGTTGTCATTTCCGACACATCTATATTTCCTATCGTTATGCCTTTTAATATCTTTGTGTTTTTTATATTAATTACCGCAAAAACTGTAGATACAATAGCAATTATAATTACTATAATCGCAATAATTAATAGTACTATTCCAAATCTAGTTTCCTTTTTTTCTTTATTTTCTATTTCAACTATTTCTCTTGTCTCTTCTTGTTTCTCTATTGGATCAACTTTAGGTTCTTTCACATTCTGTTGTAAACCATCTGTTTTGTTCTCTTTTATTGTTTCATCTTTTTCTAAAATTTTGGTAGCACTATTTTTATCTACTTTATTTTTGTTTTCTTCCATTTTTCACTTTCTCCCTTATTCTATAATACCATATTTTTGCAATTTTGACAATTTTTTTTGCAAAATTTCTTTGATAATATATATGTTTTTTTGAATTTTTTATTACATTTCAAAAATTTTTACAAATTTTTCGAAAAAACACTTGAATATTGTAAAATTTAATAATATAATATGGCTAACAAAAGATGAAGGAGTTTATAAAATGGAGTTAGTAAAAAACATTTTTTTCAATACTGACAAATTAGTTGAAAATAGTAAAATAAAAATATCATATACGGGTATATTTTTCCAAGACGATTCTCAAGATGTATTTTTTCATTATGGTTTTGGAAATGATTGGGATAATGTCCAAGATGTAAAAATGACAAAAACAGATCTTGGTTTTCAAACAGAAATCGACTTATGTTCAAGCGAAACATTTAATTTCTGTTTCTTTAACGAGAAAGGAGAATGGGACAATAACTGTGGAAATAATTATGTGTTTCAAATAGAAAAAAATCCTGTTGAATTAATTGTTTTAGATGATGAACCAGTATCTTTGGGAAAAGCAAGAAAATTAAGAAAATCATATATATGGAGCAAAAAAATACGTTTAGTTGTTTACAAAATTATTACTTATTTACCAAAATTAATCTCTGGTAATTATAGTAAAAAAGCTTCAGACAAAGAATAAGTTTTGAATTGATTTAATATATGTTTAAAATAGTACGGCTTGTTGCAAAACCGTACTATTTTTATATTATCCATCCACCATTAATTGAAATAATTTGTCCTGTAGTATATTCATCTTGAATAATCCATTCTACACACCTTGCAATATCTAATCCTTTTCCTATTTTTTCTAATGGAATTTCTTCTTCAATGTTTTTTATATCTTCTTGTGTCAAATTTTTATTCATATCTGTATCAATAATTCCAGGTGCAATAGCATTAACTCTTACATTTGATGGTCCTAACTCCTTAGCTAGTGCCTTTGTCATTCCATTAATTCCAGCCTTAGTTACAGAATATATTGTTTCACAAGAAGCTCCAACCATTCCCCATATTGACGAAATATTAACGATACACCCTTTTTTATTATGTATCATATTAGGTAAAACTTCCTGTGTTACGCAAAACACAGAATATAAATTTATATTTATCATTCTTGTCCAGTCTTGATCTGACACATCAGTAAACAACTTATTTTCTGATATTCCAGCATTATTTATTAAAACATCTATCCTACCATATTTTTTTAATATACCTTCAACCATTTTATGTACTTCTTCTCTTCTTGACACATCAGCTTTGTATATTTCTATATTTTCATTTTCATTTTGCAATTCAATAGCCTGTTGTTCTGATTTATTATAATTTGCTATCACTTTATGTCCATTTTTAGCTAACACTATTGCAATATCTCTTCCTATCCCTCTCGATGCACCTGTTATTAATACTACCATTTAACATTCCTTCCGGGAAATTTTGTACCAGGTACATTTTTTCCCATTTTTATTTTATACAACAAAAAAGCCAATAATCAAGCTTATTTGCAAGACTACTGACAATTTGGAGCCACTTCCCAGATTCGAACTGGGGACCCCCGCATTACAAGTGCGGTGCTCTGGCCAGCTGAGCTAAAGTGGCGTTGTGGTGACCCCGACGGGAATCGAACCCATGACTCCGCCGTGAAAGGGCGGTGTCTTAACCGCTTGACCACGGGGCCAAATATAATATGAATTCTAATTATATTTCAAATTAGAATTCATTGGTGAGCTATCCGCGACTCGAACGCGGGACAACTTGATTAAAAGTCAAGTGCTCTACCACCTGAGCTAATAGCCCGTATGTGTTGTACTGCACAACGCTTATTTATATTACACTATTTTTTTTTATTTGTCAATACATTTTTTAAAAATTTTTAATTTTTTTTATTTTTTTAGGACTGTGAACTGTAACATTTTTGGTTGCTACTTAAATTTTTCGTGTTATTTCATCTAAATAGCAACCATTCTTACTATGAATTAAGTTTTTCAACAACTTCATTTACGTCTATTCCGTGAACATCACAAGCTTCTTCTAAAGTTTCCATTTGAGAAGCTGGGCATCCAATACAATGCATTCCACATTCCATCAAAATTTCTGCTTTTTCTGGAGCAACTTGTAAAATTTCTCCTATTTTTGTATCTTTATTAAATTTCATTTTACACCCATTCCTTATATATATTTAGGTTTTTATGGTTTTACCTATAAACCATTTTTACAATAAATTATTAGTTAAATTTTATCATAAAAACTCTTACAAAAATATTTTATCATAAATTTTAAAAAAAGTATAGACAAATTTGAAAATTTATTGTATTATGTTTATCGAAATGGCGGTGATTATATCATAATATGACATTAAATACTTTATTTAATATATTTTTTTCAATTTATATTATTAGTTTTTTAATTACTTTATATTCAATTTATACATTTTTTGATATAAAATTATTTCATAATTTACAAGGTTCAAAATTAAAAATCAAACAAAAATCAAGTTAACAGAGGTGAATATTATTAAACGTTTTATTTTTATATTTATTTTTTTGCTATTTATGAATTTTTTTTCATATAAATTTTTTAAGCCTCTTTATCAAGCACCAGAAGTTATTGTATCCTTTGGCTTACACCCATCAGACATTTGTCATGATAATTCAATACTTTGGAATTATTTAAAAATTAGTTTTATATTTTTCTACTCTTTTTCAAATTTTATCATAATAAATTCGTTGATTACAAAGTTTAACTTGTTTGAAAATAACAATACTTCTCCACAAAATATTAATAATGATCAAAATTCATTAAAACTTTCTCAATCAGATTTACAATTATTAATAGGAAAAGATATTTCTACTAATATGAATGTTTATTTACCAGAATCAGGTTTATATCAAAATTTTCTAATAACAGGAACTATTGGCACAGGAAAAACAAGTTCTGCAATGTATCCTTTCACTGAGCAATTAATGAAATACAATTCTCTACATATTAATAATAAATTAGGAATTTTAATACTTGATGTAAAAGGAAATTATTTCAAGCAAGTTAAACAATTTGCATTCAAATATCATTTAGAGAATGATATAATTGAAATTGGTCTTAAATCAAAAATAAGATACAACCCATTACATAAGCCCAACCTAAATCCAATTGTTTTAGCCAATAGATTAAAAACTATTCTGCTTCTTTTCTCCGAAAATAATTCTGAATCATTTTGGCTTGATAAAGCTGAACAGATTTTGGCCGAATGTATTAAACTTTGTAGATTATATAATAATGGATATGTCACTTTTATTGAATTGCATAAATTAATTACTGAACCTGATTATTATAAATCGAAAATTGAAATATTGAAAAATTTATTTTATGAATCAAAATTTTCTCATAAACAAATTTATGAACTTAACACTGCTCTAGAATTTTTAGAAAAAGAATTTAATTCTCTTGACAATCGTACAATGTCTATTTTAAAGTCAGAAATTTCACGTATAACAAATATTTTTGTTTCTGATTATAATATTTCTAATATTTTCTGCCCTCCAAAAAAGGAGTTGAATTTTAAAGGTTTTAGTTCTATGCTTCAAAATGGTAAAATTGTCGTTTTAAATATGAATATTGCAGAATACAAAAATCTCTCAAAAATAATTGCAGCTTATTTAAAATTGGATTTTCAATCAGAAGTAATGTCTAACTTATCACACTCAAAAACTCGACCTTCGGCATTTATATGTGATGAATATGCTGAATATGTTACAAAAACAGATGCAGATTTTTTCTCTCTTAGCCGTGAGGCAAAATGTATTAATATTATTTCTACTCAAAGCTATTCTTCTTTAAAAAATAGTTTAAAAGATGAAACAGCTGTAAAAGTTATTACACAAAATTTAATTAATAAAATTTGGTTTAGAACAGATGACATTTTCACAATCGAAGAAGCTCAAAAACAATTAGGAAAAGAAGAAAAAGTTCAAACATCAACAAGTATTTCTGAAAATGCAAAAGAAACAAAATTTAGTTATATAACAAATTCTTTAAATTCGCAAAATTCTAGTATAACCGAAAGTATAAATACATATAAACAAAAAGATTTTATGTATGATACAAATTTTTTCACTCAAAATTTGGAAACCTTTTCATCTCTTGTGTTTTTGTCCAATGGATACAACATTTTAAAACCCTCAAAATTGAAAATGTTTCCATATTTCAAAAAATAGTTTTATAGGTTTTCTTATCAAAACCTAAATATATTAATAAGGATGGTATTTATGAAAAAAATTTTATTTACTGTAGCCTTAGCTACATATATTATATTAATTTTATCAACAACAGTTCTTGGTTTTACACCAAAATTAGTAACAAAAATAAATGATGCGTTTAAAGACATTGAAGGATGGATTATAAAAATTTCAACTCCTGCTGCTGCTGTTGCAGTTTGCTCCGGTGCTCTAATGAGAAAGTTTAGTTTTGGAGATGAAGAAAAAATCAGAACAGGAAAAAAACTAATTACAGGTTCATTATTTTCTTACGCATTTATATTAGCAATTGATTTAATTTTATCTGCAATTCAATCATTAATTGGTTAGGTGATTAAATGGAAAATTATTCAAATATTACTACTAATATAATTGATGCAATAAATACTATTTTAGGCAACCTATTTTCTTCGATAGATAATAATATTTATAATGTTCTTGACGATGTCACTTTTATAAGTTCTGATATTATTGCTGATTCTTATTTTGAAAAAATATTAGGAACATCTACTTCTAATGGTATTTTGTTAATATCAAATTCTTTGCTTTTTGGTTTTTTATTATATTACTCTTTAAAATATTTATTTTCACATTTTACTTATATGCAAATAGAAAGACCTTCTCAATTTATTTTTAAAGCAATTATTTTTGGTATCTGTGTTAATTTTTCATATTTTTTCATAGAAGAATTTTTGAATTTTGTGTCTAACATTTCTCTTGCAATTAGAGGAATTGGTGAAAGTCTATTTCATAAAAATATTTGTTTTTCAGAACTAATTTTAGAAATAAACAATGATGTCTCTGTTACTTCATCATCTCTAGACATTTTTTCTTTAGAAGGATTGCTTAAAGCTTCTCTATCTATATCTTTGCTAAATTTGGTGTTCACATATTCGTTCAGATATGTAATGATTAAAATATTTATCTTGCTTACACCATTTGCAATATTATCTCTTATTCTAGAAAATACTTCTTGGTTCTTTAAATCTTGGATCCGCAATTTATTTTCTTTATTATTCATTCAAATTATTGTTGCAATTGTTTTATTGTTATTATTTGCAATGGATTATTCTTCTAATAATTTGATGACAAAATTTATTTATATTGGCGCAATTTATGCATTGATTCAATCTAATTCTTTTGTACGTGATTTTATTGGTGGTGTTTCCACAACTTTCTCACAAAATGTGGAAAACTTATTCAAAAAACAACATTAGAATAGTTTAATATTTTTCAAGAACTAAATTAATTATAGAAAGGAGTTTTTATGAAATTTATTATTCCACAAAATTATAATTTTAAAAGTAAAATATTCGGTATTATCGATTATTCTACTGCATTTTTAAATATTTTTTGGTATATATTTATTTTTATATTACTTAACCTAATTTTTAAAAATTGGAATATAAAAATATTTTTACTTATTGCTTTATGCTTTCCAATAACCTTATTTAGTATCGTTGGTTTTAATGGCGAATCCGTTACTTACGTTTTTTCATATGTTATTAAATATTTAATTAGACCAAAACTATATTTGTTCAAAAAATATTAATGCTATGATCTATATAATATAACCATTAAATATAACATTTTCTTTAAATCTTCCCCAATTTTTTTCATTTTTAGACTTGATTTTATCTTATAAAATGATATAATGCTATTTAGTTTATAGGGGGATTAGTTTAGATTTATTTCTAAACTATATTTATTCCTTTAGGGGAGGAATGATTAAATGAAATTAGAGCAACCAGATGTACCACTGCTATTTTCAGAAACAGTCGTACCAGATATATTTTTTGCAGAATATTTATCACAGATGCCATCTAATAGTGTTAAAGTATATTTATATTTAATGTTTTTATCTAAATTCAAAAAAGATATAAAATTAAATGATTTATCAAAAAAATTAGCATTGCCATTAAAAGATATAAATGATTCTCTTTCTTATTTAGATACAAACGGATTAATTATAAAAAAAGAAAATGGGTATATTGTTGCAAATTTACAAGAAGTAACACTTCATAAATTATATACACCAAATTTAACTGCTTCTCCAGAAAAAGTGGCAGATGTTGCAAAAAATAAGGCACGTGCAAAAGTTATAAATCATATTAATAATGCTTATTTCCAAGGAATTATGGGACCTTCTTGGTATAATGATATTGATTTATGGTTCACAAAATATAACTTTGATGATCAAGTTATGATTGCTCTTTTTGATTATTGTTATAATCGTTCTGCATTACATAAAAAATATATTCAAACAGTCGCAGAAGCTTGGGGAAATAATAAAATCCAAACTTGGAACGACCTTGATTTATATTATCAAAAACAAGAAAAATTAATGAAAATAAAGAAAACAATTGCAAAAAAATTAGGAAAAACTACTCTTACTCAATATGAAGAAGCATATATAGAAAAATGGGTAATTGATTTTGGATATGATTTAAATATAATAGAAATTGCTCTTAAAAGAACCGTATTTAAAGCTAACCCGACATTTGAATACTTTAATAATATAATTACTGATTGGCATGATAGAAACTTAAAAACATCAAATGAAATTCTTGCATTTATAGAACAAAGAAACAAACAAAAGAGAGATACAAGAAAATTAGAAAAACAAGTTGCTAAGGCTTCTTTTGACCAAAGGAACTATGATAATTTAGCATTTTTATACGCCAATTCAGGAGCAACTCCTGTAGAAGTTCCAAATAATTCAAATTATGAAAAGCCTCAAATATCTGCATCTGTTTTCTCTGATTTAAAAGGAGAGTTTAATGGCTAGTGAAATATTATCTAAGTTACTATTAGAATATGACCAAAAAAAACGTAAAGCAGAACTTGATGCTGATAAACGTAAGGAAGAACTTTATACGAAAATTCCTCGTTTACAAGAAATTGAAAATGAACTAAATAATTATGCAATTAATACTGCAAAAAGTATTTTATATGGTACTTCTTACGGAATAACTGAATTAAACGCTAAAATTGCTAATTTGAAATCAGAAAAAGAAAAAATATTAAAAGAAAATAATATCTCTACTAATTATTTAGAACCTCATTATGAATGTACAATATGTAAAGATACTGGTTATATACAAACCGGAACATCTGCATCTAGTTTATGTTCTTGTTTAAAGCAGAAATTATTAGACATTTCTTATAATAAATCAAATATTTCAAATTTAAGCAAAGAAAATTTTGATACATTTAATGCTAATATATTCTCTGACAAAGTAGATCCTGAGAAATATAGACTAAATATTTCACCTCAACAAAATATCATATCAATAAAATCAAAATGTATTGAATTTGTAAGTAATTTTGATGATCCAAATACTCATAATTTATTATTTACTGGAAATACTGGACTTGGGAAAACTTTTATGAGTAATTGTATTGCAAATGAATTGATAAAAAGTGGGAAAAATGTACTTTATCAAACAGCTCCTGTTTTATTAGAAACTGTTATTGATAATAAAATGAATAAATATAAAAATTCTAAACAAGATGATTTTTATAAAAATGTTTTAGAATCAGATCTATTAATTATTGATGATTTGGGAACAGAATGTTTAAATAGTATGAAATTAAGTGAATTATTTACAATTTTAAATACGCGTTTACTTAATTTAAATAATAAAGTAACAAAAACCATAATTTCCACAAATCTTAATATTAATAATATTTTTAAAAATTATGAAGAACGTATTGGTTCTCGTATTGCAGGTTTTTATGACATTTATTATTTTTTTGGTGATGATTTAAGATTAAAAACCAGAATTTAAATTAGACAAAAAGCATAAATATAAAAAATATATTTTCTTGCTTTTTATATAAAATTTTCTACAAAAAAAGATTAGGTATATATTTTCCTAATCTTTTTTATATCATAAATTATTCTTTTGAATCTTCAACTTCTGCTATTTCTGGTATTAATGTTTCCATACTTACAACCTTTCCACCATCTGTTGTTCTCATTAAAGTAACACCCTGTGTTGAGCGGCCTAATACACTAATATCTTTAACCTTAAGTCTTATTATTGTTCCTTTATCTGTTATAAGCATTACATCTTCATCATCTGTCGCAATTCTTACACCAACTAATTTACCAGTTTTTTGAGTTACTTTATATGTTATAACTCCTTTTCCTCCACGAATTTGTACTCTATATTCATCAAGTTCTGTTCTTTTTCCAAATCCATTTTCAGTAATTGCTAACAATGTTGCTTTTCCACCAGCAATAATTGATTCCATTCCAATAACTTCATCGTCTTCATCAATTCTAATTCCAATTACACCTTGTGAAACTCTTCCTATTGGACGTACATCTTTTTCGTCAAATGTAATACACATACCATTTCTAGTAACAAGAACAACATTGTCTTGTCCATCAGTTAATCTAACGGCAATTAATTCATCCTCTTCTTTCAATGTTATTCCCTGTAAACCTGTTTTACGTGCAGAATTATATTCTGATAAAGCTGTTTTCTTTATTAATCCATTTTTTGTTGCCATTAATAAATATTTACCATCAGCAAAATTTTGAATTGGTATTACAGCTGATACTTTTTCTCCTGCATCTAGACTTAATAGATTTACAATAGCAGTTCCCCTAGCGGTTCTACCAGCTTCGGGAACTTCATACCCTCTTAATTTGTATAATTTTCCTTTATTAGTAAAGAATAAAATTGTATCATGAGTTGAAGCTGTAAATATTTGTTTTACAAAGTCTTCTTCTCTAGTTGCAATTCCTGTAATTCCCTTTCCTCCACGTTTTTGGCTTCTATATGTATCTATTGGCATTCTTTTTATGTATCCAAAATGTGTCAAGGCAATAACAGATTGTTCTTCTTTTATTAAATCTTCAACATTAAATTCTCCTTCTGCTGCAACAATTTTTGTTTTTCTCTCATCTCCATATTTATCTCTTATTTCAATAAGCTCTTCTTTTATAATGTCAAAAACTAATTTTTCACTATTTAAAATAGCTCTTAAATGTTCAATCAATTCCATTAACTGTTTATATTCTTCTTCGATTTTTTCACGTTGCAAACCTGATAATGTTTTTAATCTCATGTCTAATATTGCTTGTGCTTGAATATCTGTTAATCCAAATCTTTCCATTAATTTTTCTTTTGCATCATCATAAGAATTACGGATAATTGAAATTACCTCATCAATATTGTCGATTGCAATTCTTAAACCTTCTAATATATGAGCCCTTGCAAGAGCCTTATCTAAATCAAATTGTGTTCTACGTAAAATTACTGTTTTTCTGTGATCAATATAACAATCTAAACATTGTCTTAAAGTTAATACTTTTGGTTCTCCATCAACTAAAGCAAGCATAATAACACCAAATGTATCTTGCATTTGTGTATTTTTATATAATTGATTTAACACAACTTGAGGATTTGCATCTCTTTTTAATTCCATTACAATTCTTACTCTATCTTTTCTATCTGATTCATCACGTAATTCTGAGATACCCTCTATTCTTTTTTCTCTTGTTAATCTGGCAATATTTTCAATTAAACGAGCTTTATTTACTTGATATGGTAATGAAGAAACAATAATTCTTTGTTTATTTCCACTCATTTCTTCTATTTCAGCTTCAGCTCTCATTATGATTTTTCCTCTTCCTGTTTTGTATGCCTCTTTTATTCCTTCTAGTCCAAGAATCATTCCCTCTGTAGGAAAATCTGGTCCTTTTATTATTTTTATTAAATCATCATCTGACACATTATCATCATCTATAATTTTTATTATTCCATTTATTATTTCTGTTAAGTTATGTGGTGGTATATTTGTAGCCATACCTACAGCTATACCTGATGAACCATTTACTAATAATGCTGGAATTTTTGCTGGTAATACTGTTGGTTCTTGTAGTCTATCATCATAGTTTGGCATAAAATCAACTGTATTTTTTTCAATATCTACTAACATTTGCTCTGCTATTTTTGACATTCTTGCTTCTGTATACCTCATTGCTGCTGCTCCATCACCATCAATAGATCCAAAATTTCCATGTCCATCAATTAACATATATCTCATTGAAAAATCCTGTGCCATTCTTACCATTGCATCATAAACTGATGCATCTCCATGAGGATGATATCTTCCTAATACGGATCCTACGGTATTAGCACATTTCCTATATGGTTTATCTGATGTAATTCCATCTTCATGCATTGCATATAATATTCTTCTATGTACTGGTTTTAATCCATCTCTTACATCAGGTAGTGCTCTTGCTACAATTACACTCATTGCATAGTCAATGTAGGCAGTTCTCATTTCTTCTTCAATGTCTCTTTGTATTATGTTTCCATCTTGTCTTTCTTCCATAGTTTTCTACCTCTTTCTTTTTTCTTTTTCACTTGTATTATATTACACTAATCCTTATTTTGCAAGGCTTTTGGGCAATTATTTTATGTTTTTTAGCATAAAATTTGCTCCATCTTTAAAACCTTGTTTATAATATAATTCACTAATTATATTCATTTTTATGTTATTTTTTTCTTCATTATTTTTTGTTGTTATTTTTTTTATTTTTTTATGATATTCTGCTTGTATATTATTTTCTATTTTTTCATATCTATTCTCAAAAATTTGATTTATAAATTCATCGTCAAACATATTTGTCCTCCTTATTTATTATTTATATTTTCCTAATAATTATTTTTTATTCTTATAAAGATATTATTATATATCAAAATAATGTGTATATTAAAAATGTGCTTTTTGCATATTATATGTTGACAATTTTCGCTATATAATATAAAAAAGATTTTTGAGGTGAGCAAATGCATTTTAATAAGGAAAATATTGAAATTGGCGAAAGACTACGTGGTATAAGAGAACAAATGCACATGACTAGAGAACAATTTTCTGAAAAAATTGATATTACAGATTCTTTTTTAGGTCAAATTGAAAGAGGTGAACGTGCTTTAAGTGTAAAAACATTAAAAAAAGTCGTAAAATATACCGGTGTTTCAGCTGATTATTTATTGTTTGGAAAAAGTACAAATAATGAAACTATACAAAAAATAAATAATATTTTAACAGTTAATTCTGATGTAACATCTGATTTTATTTATCATATTGTTATGTGTTCAAATGATTTTTGTAGAAAAATATTAGATGAAAATAATTAATTAAATATATTTTTTATACATGTGTTTTTTCACATGTATTTTTTAAATTGCAAGATTAATAGCAAGTCTTTTTTCTTCTTCCGTAAGATTAAAATTTTGTCCATTATTTTTTATTAAATTATGAATTGCCTTTACTTTTTTTGTTTCATTAATAATATTTTCTAAAGGAATTATTTTATTATATTCTTTTTCTATTTTTTCATATTCTTGTGTCATTTTATTAAAATCTTTTTTATTATAATTTTCTTGCCAATTTTTTATATATTTTTCTAATTTTTCAATTGAATTATTTTGATTTTTTAATTCATTTCTTATATTATTATTAACATTATCCAATATTATATTTTTCCCATTTTTTATTAATTTATATATATTATTATTTATTTTTCCATTTTTATATATTTTATTTAAAGCATTATCCAAAAGATCAGAAATTGTATCAATTATTCCGCCATTTCCAATTGCCGTATTTATTTGCTCAATATTATCAAAATTACCTGTAATTATCCCCATTGCACTTTTCTTCAAATTTATTACTGAATTTATTGCTGTATTAGCGCCTGCCTTTAAACCATTTTCTATTAATTCGTTTTTTATATTAATAACTTGATTTTCTATTAAATCTGGCAAAATTGCTCTTAGTCCTATATCCAAAGCATTATTAATTGTTTTTCCAATTATATTATTTAAAAAAATATTTTTATTTTTTTCTATATTTATTTTATTTTCTATTTCCATATTTTTTTCCTTTCTTTTTTATTTATTTTTTTCTTCAATAATTTCTTTTTCGAAATCACTTGCATCAATATTTATTAAAATATGTTCATCACCAACAAAAGTTAAACACTCCCCTCTCCTTAAAGATTTTATTTCAATTTTTTCTTTTTCTGATAAGTTAGAATATTGTGATAATACTTTAATATTTTCTTCCTCAAGAGAAAAAAAAGTTTTTATACTTGAATTATTTAAAATACTTTTTCCATACGTACCATTTTCCAAACTAAATAAATCAGAAATATCTTGTGTTATGGCAACACTACTTCCTCCATATTTTCTAATTGTTTTAAATATTTTATAAATAAATTTTGCAACTTCTTTATTTGATGTTACACCAATTAATCTCCAAATTTCATCTAAATAAATTGCTTTTTTTATTTTTCTATTTATTTTTATTTTATCCCAAAATAATTCAGTAAATAAATACATTCCATATTTCATATTTTCCTCACCTAATTCATATACATCTGCAATAATTAATTTTTTATTTAATTCAATATTGGTATAATTATTAAAAAATTTTAATGATCCTTTAATAAATGGTATTAATTTAATTTTAAATTTTTTTGTTTTTTCATCGTTTAAATTATTATATAAATCTTCTAATATTGGCATATCTTTTGTTGTTTTAAATTTACCTTTTTTATATAATGTTTTATCATTAAATGTAATTTTTTTATTTTTATATGTTTCAATTATTTTTTCTTCTAATATTGCTTTTTCTTCTTCATTTAATTCTCCAAAAATTAAATTAAAAAATCCAATTAATTTTCCTATTTTTGTTGCTAAATAACCATGCTCATTTTCTTCTATGCTTTCTTTTCTGATATCAAAAATATTAATATAATTTTCTGACGTTGGACCTAATTTTATAATCGTACCATTTATTTTTTTTGCTATATTATTATATTCCTTTTCTGGGTCTATTACATATTGTTCAATTCCCAATAATGTATTTCTTAAAATCAATAATTTTGTATAGAAAGATTTTCCAGCTCCACTTGTCCCAAATATGCACATATTAGCGTTTTTATATTTATTCGTATTATATCTATCTATTAAAATTAACGAATTATTATACATATTATTTCCTATATAAATTCCATTTTCTTCGACTATTGATGATGATAAAAATGGGTATGTGCTTATTAATCCAGATGTCAAAATATTCCTTTTTCCCACCTCTTTTAAGTCCTCATTATTGTCAAATAATGGCAAACAGGAGGTAAAAATTTGTTCTTGTCTAAAATTAGATCTTCTTGTTTGAAGTCCTTTACTTTGTAGAATTCCCTCTATTTTATCTAGATTGTACTCTAATTCTTTTTTATCTTTTGAAAAAATATTTAAATAAATATAGAAAAAATATATTTCTTCGTTATTTAATTGAATTTCTTTTCTAATATATTTAGCATCATTATATGTAAATGCTGCAATATCTATATCTTGTCTATTTTCACTTGATTGTTTTAATTCAACCCCAACATTTCCTATATTATAAGTTAACTCTTTAATTGTTTTTGATGTATCTTGTTTTTCGTAAAACATAGAAATATTCATATTTATATTTGTTTCTATTAAAGATTTTAAAATTAATTCATTATATTCTCTATAATAATTTACTATAATTATTCCAGAATAAAAATATTCATCGATTTCTAAATATTTAGGATTTTTTAAATTAATATATGTAGGAGAAATAAAATCTTTTTCTGAAAAAAATCCACCATTTATTTTTTTATTATTTTTTT